>ENA-ORXM01000289-ORXM01000289.1-marine-metagenome-genome-assembly--contig:-NODE-289-length-98295-cov-16.601254_pt1 | contig 98295 bp, 73 predicted proteins | sample MGYA00237867_ERZ511480 | MGnify/ENA primary metagenome ERZ511480 (study PRJEB26309, sample SAMN06266103) | marine metagenome | isolation source: Algal blade | place: United Kingdom:Sidmouth, United...
CGATAGCAGGGGTGTTTCCATAATAGCCCCGGTAGTAGCGGATATCCTTTTTGTTTATATGGTAAAATAAAATGAAACAAAAAGATAGTAGCGGATAACGGGACCAAAAGCTTATACGGAGCTGGTGCTTTCGCTTCTGAAAATTATTACAATTGAAGAGTTAATAACATTGTGTTTAATTTTTTTTCTTCTTGGTACTATAATTTGATATAAATTGCTAGTTATTAATTTAGAAGTTGAATGCCAAAATTTTCACATTTACATTGTCATACCCAATTTTCGTTATTAGATGGAGCTACATCAATTGATGGAATGATTGCTAAGGCAGCAGCAGATGATATGCCTGCCGTTGCGCTTACCGATCATGGTAATATGTTTGGTGCGTTTAAGTTTGTAAATTCTGCCAATAAAAGTGGTATTAAACCAATAGTTGGCTGTGAATTTTATTTAGTAGAAGACCGATTTAAAAAACAATTTACTAAGCAGCTTAGAGATAAACGCTATCATCAATTATTATTGGCAAAAGACCAAGCAGGGTATGAAAATTTAAGTAGGCTTTGCAGCTTGGGTTATATTGAGGGCTTGTATAGCAAATATCCAAGAATAGATAAGGAACTTTTAAGGCGATATAAAGATGGATTGATAGCGACTACTTGTTGTATTGGTGCGGAAGTACCTCAAACTATTTTAACCCAAGGTGAGGAGGCTGGTGAACTACTTTTTAAGGAATGGTTGGATTTGTTTGGTGATGATTACTATATTGAGTTGCAGCGCCATAACATCAAAAACATTAATGGAAGCGGTCTTAGTCAAGAAGATCTGAATCAAATTTTATTGAAGTGGTCTAAAAAATATAACGTACCCGTAATTGCTACAAACGATTCTCATTATTTAGAACAAGATGATTTTGAAGCGCATGATATGTTGCTTTGCATAAATACTGGAGAGCTGCAATCAACACCAAAAGGAAGTGGCAAAGGGTATCGCTTTGGCTTCGAAAACGATGAATTTTATTTTAAGACCCAAGATGAAATGTTGAAGTTGTTTGAAGATATACCTGAAGCGATAGACAACACTAATTTAATAGTAGATAAAATAACGGCACCTAATTTAACCAGAGATGTTTTGTTGCCCAACTTTGTATTGCCCCAAGGCTTTAATAATCAAGATGATTACCTAAGAAATTTGACTATAGAAGGCGCCAGACGAAAGTACGGCGAATTAACATTGGAGGTGATGGAACGCATTGACTACGAGTTGGCGGTAATCAAAAATATTAAGTTTCCGGGGTACTTTTTGATTGTTCAAGATTTTACAAATGTAGCGCGAGAACTTGGTGTTTCGGTAGGGCCAGGTAGGGGTTCTGCGGCTGGTTCTGTGGTTGCTTATTGTACTGGTATTACAAATGTAGATCCAATTAAATACAAGTTACTTTTTGAGAGATTTTTAAACCCTGACCGGATTTCGTTACCAGATATTGATATTGATTTTGATGATGAAGGTCGCCAAAGAGTGATTGATTATGTGGTTGATAAATATGGGAAAGAGCAGGTTGCTCAGATAATTACTTATGGTTCAATGGCTGCCAAATCTTCGTTGCGAGATGTGGGTAGGGTAATGGATGTTCCGCTATCGGAAGTAACTACCATTACCAAAGTATTTCCAGATAATCTATCGGCAAGTATTAATAAAATTGTTAGAACTAATGGAATTGACCCCTCTTTAAAAAGTAAACTTAGCGGAGATCAGTTGCAGCAAGCAGAGCAATTTAAAGCCTTAGCGGAGGGAGATACGGTGATTGGAAAAATGATTCAGAATGCCAAAAAATTAGAGGGTTCGGTAAGAAATACTGGCGTACATGCCTGCGGCGTAATTATTGCGCCAACTAACTTGTTAGATTTAATACCGCTATCAACAGCTAAAGATTCTGACTTATTGCTCACTCAGTTTGACAATGCTGTTGTTGAAGATGCTGGCTTGCTAAAAATGGATTTTCTGGGGCTGAAAAATCTATCTATTATTAAAGATGCGGTGTTGTTGATTAATAAAAATTATCCAGAGGTTAATTTAGATATTGAAGAATTAGGATTAGAAGATGCCAAAACTTATGAATTGTTTCAAAAAGGAGAAACCAATGCTTTGTTTCAATTTGAATCGCCAGGAATGCAAAAGCATCTTAAAGAATTAAAACCTAATAAATTTGAAGATTTAATTGCAATGAACGCATTGTACAGGCCTGGGCCAATGCAATACATTCCTTCCTTTTGTAAGCGAAAAAATGGAACAGAAAAAATAAGTTACGACTTGCCGCAAATGGAAGAATTTTTGTCGGAAACTTATGGCATAACGGTTTATCAAGAGCAAGTGATGTTACTCTCGCAAAAGCTGGCCAACTTTACAAAGGGCGAAGCAGATACTTTGCGTAAAGCAATGGGTAAAAAGAAACGAAAATTAATTGATGAAATGTTTCCGAAATTTGAGGCTGGTTGTGAAGCAAACAATATACCTAAAGAGAAGATTGAAAAAATTTGGAAAGATTGGGAGAAATTTGCCTCTTATGCATTTAACAAGTCTCATTCCACTTGCTATGCATTAATTGCTTATCAAACTGGTTATTTAAAGGCAAATTACCCAGCAGAATATATGGCGGCAGTATTAACGCATTGTATGCGAGATATTAAAAAAGTATCGTTCTATTTGGAGGAATGTAAGCGGATGCGGTTAACTGTTTTGGGGCCAGATGTAAATGAAAGTGATATTAAGTTTGCCGTAAATAAAAAAGGTGAAGTTAGGTATGCCTTATCGGCCTTAAAAGGTGTTGGTGCTAATGTGGTAGAAGAAATAGTTTTAGAGCGTAATAATGGTCGCTATAATTCAATATTTGATATGGCAAAAAGATTGCCAACCAATAAAGTGAATAAAAAAAGCTACGAATCACTTGTAGTAGGTGGGGCATTCGATAACTTTGAAAGTACTCAAAACAGAGCGCAATATTTTGCTTTAGATAACAAAGAAACTAATGCTATAGAAAAGGCAATTAATTTCAGTAAGCATTTTTACGCTAATCAAATAATGAATCAAACCTCGTTGTTTGCTGATGATCAGATGCCCGAAATACAAGAACCAGATTTACCGCCTACAGAAGAATGGTCGCTAACGGAAAGGCTTAAAAAAGAGAAGGAAGTAATTGGTATTTATCTTTCAGATCATCCGCTAAACGATTTTAAAATAGAAATTGAACAATTTGCAAATGCAACTATTGGCGAGCTGGAAAACTATAAAGACAGAGAGATAAAATTGGCCGCAATTGTAAGTGGAAAAAATGAACGCTATACCAAAAAAGGCACTAAATTTGGGGTAATTAGAATAGAAGATTACAGTGATACTACCGAGTTTGTTTTGTTTTCAAAAGACTACGCTACCTATGGTAGTTTTTTTGAGGTGGACAACAAATTGTTAATACAGGCGAATTATAAAAAAAGATATAACTCGGAAGATTATGAGCTAAAAATAAAAAAGGTTGAATTTTTATGTGATAAAATGGATGAAGTGAGGCGTATTGAAGTAGACGTTCCGACAGAGCTAATAACCGATAATTTTAATAAGGATTTTAACCATTTAATTTTAGAAAATACGGGCAAAGTACATCTTCAAATTAACTTAATAGACAATAAAAAAAATTATAAAATAAAACTATATTCCAAATCTGTAAAAATTGACTTGCAGCAGCATTTATTAGATTGGCTGCTAAACTCTGACTGTGAATTTAAAATTCATTGTTAAAAATAAAGCTGATACATAGTAATTTGTTACTTTGCAGGTAGTAAATTTGAAAAAATAAACAAATACTAAGCGTTAATTGAATTTTATGCTGGAAAGTAACAGAATATTTATTGAGTTTGAAGAACCTATTGAAAAACTATATCAACAAATAAAAGATATAGAACTAATTGGTGCACAACAAGGTATTGATGTAACCAAAATAAAGGCTGAATTAGAAGAGAAGTTATCAACTACTCAAAAGTCTTTATTTAAAAAATTAAGTCCTTGGCAAATAGTACAATTGTCAAGGCACCCCAATAGGCCATATACCAACTTTTATATCCATGAAATTTGCGAAGAGTATTTGGAATTACACGGAGACAGAACTTTTGGCGACGACAAAGCAATAGTAGGCGGTTTTGGTGCTATAGATGGCAAAACCTATATGTTAATTGGTCATCAAAAAGGTTCAAATACCAAGGTACGTCAATTCCGTAATTTTGGTATGCCTAACCCAGAAGGGTACCGAAAGGCATTGCGTTTAATGAAATTAGCCGAGAAGTTTAACAAACCAATTGTTTGCTTTTTAGATACGCCAGGTGCTTACCCAGGTTTGGAGGCGGAAGAACGTGGCCAGGCCGAGGCTATTGCCCGTAATATTTTTGAAATGATTCAATTAAAAGTACCTGTTTTGTGCATAATAATTGGCGAAGGTGCTAGTGGCGGCGCTTTGGGTATTGGTGTTGGTGATACATTGTTAATGTGCGAATACAGTTGGTATTCGGTTATTTCGCCAGAGTCTTGCTCATCAATATTATGGCGGAGTTGGGAGCATAAAGAAAAAGCAGCTAGTGCATTAAAACTAACTGCTACAGATTTAAAAAAAATAGGCTTAATTGATGCCATTGTAAAAGAACCACAAGGTGGTGCGCATAACAAACCTTATGAAATGGTAAAAATTATAAAAAAAGCAATCAAAAAAAATATTGAAACTCTGAGTGAATTAAGTAGCCAAGAAAGAATAGAAAATAGGATAAAAAAATATGAAGCGATTGGTACTTTTACCGAGCAGAAGAAAGTTAAAATTGAAGAAACTGCCGAAGAAATTGCAATAGAAAATTTAAAAGAAAGCTAATTAATGGATAAGGCTTTATTAAGAGGGATGGGTGTTGCAGTAGTAACACCGTTCACTCAAAATTTTGAAGTAGATTATAATGCGCTAAAAAAAATTATTCATCACTTACTAAACGGTGGGGTTGACTATTTGGTTGCCCTCGGCACAACAGCCGAAATATCAACTTTAACAGAAGCTGAAAAGCAAAAAATAATTAATTGCTTTGTAAATGAAGTTGACAATAAAATACCACTAATTATCGGTATTGGCGGTAATAGTACGCAAGCTGTAATTCAACAGGTAAAGGTTTTCGAACAATTTAAGTATGATGCCATTTTATCGGTAAGTCCATATTATAACAGGCCTTCACAGCAAGCAATTTTTCATCATTACAAAGCTATTGCCAATGCTACCACTAAACCCATTATATTATACAATGTACCTGCCAGAACGGGTAGTAATATTGATGCAACAACTACTTTAAAATTAGCAGAAACATTTAAAAACATTATAGGTGTAAAAGAAGCTTCGGCAAATTTAAACCAGATAATGCAAATTATAGCCAACAAGCCATCTGGTTTCTTAGTAATATCAGGTGATGATGCGCTAACTATACCAATAATTGCCGCAGGTGGTGATGGTTTAATTTCTGTGGTTGCCAATGCCTTTCCAAAAGATTGGGTAGCAATTGTTAACCAAGCACTTCAACAAAATTTCAATACCGCTAATCCAATTTATTATAAATATTTAAATGTTTTAGAAGGTATTTATAGAGAAGGCAACCCTACTGGTGTAAAATGTGTATTGAATCAACTTGGCTTATGCGATAATGTTTTGCGATTGCCATTAATAGCAGCCTCAGAGGGCCTTAAGGAAGATTTGAATAGGTTAGTTAAGTTGCTTTAAACTAAATAAAAAATCTTTACTTTTACCTCCTCTTATAAAATGATGCAAAGCAAATTACTACATTTGTATTATAAAAAGTTAATAAGTTACACAACAATAAATGGGATTTTTAGCAATACTACTTTTCGTTATTATATTTATTCTAATATTAAAAGGCTATCCGGTTGCGCTTACCTTAGCAGGTGTTTCTACATTATTTGCACTTATTATTATGTTTGTTGCACCCGATGTGTTGAGTATGCGTGATTTGCGTTTGCTGCCCAGTCGGTTTATGGGTACAATCAATAACACCATGTTAATGGCAGTTCCCTTATTTATTTATATGGGTATTATGTTAGAAAAATCGGGCCTTGCAGAAAGTTTGTTAGAAACAATGGCAGGTTTATTTGGCAGTTTGAGAGGAGGTTTGGCCATATCAGTAGTGTTAGTTGGCGCATTGTTAGCAGCATCAACAGGTATTGTTGGTGCTACTGTAGTAACAATGGGCGTTATTAGTTTACCGGTGATGTTAAAAAGAGGCTATAAACCAGAGTTAGCAACTGGTGTAATCTGCGCATCTGGTACTTTAGGGCAAATTATTCCGCCCTCGGTAGTATTAATTTTATTGGCAGAACAAATTAATGCCACCTCAAGAGGAGCAGCTCAGGTAGATGTTGGCTCTATGTTTAAAGCTGCCTTTTTACCGGGCATAATATTGGTGTTCGCTTATGTTATTTATATTTTGCTAATTAGTAATTTAAAACCAACTTGGGCGCCAGCAACACCAAAAGCACAACTAAATAAATTAAAAGGAAAGGGCTATGCAATGAAAGTATTCAAAGCATTTTTTTTACCACTATTGTTAATAGTAGCTGTTTTAGGTTCTATATTTTTTGGTATCGCTTCGCCTACAGAAGCCGCCGCAGTGGGTGCCGTTGGCGCAACTATTTTAACTGTAATAGAAAGAAAATTTAATTTTGACATACTCAACCAAGTAATGCGGCAAACGATGCATTTAACTGGTATGGTTTTTTGGATTTTATTAGGCGCAACTACTTTTACTTTAGTTTTTAGAACTTTAGGTGGTGATGAATATTTGGTAGATTTAATTCAGTCAGCAGATTTATCGGCAATGGCATTTTTAACCATAGTAATGATTGTGATTTTTATAAGCGGTTTCTTTATTGATTTTATTGAAATCATTTTTATTTTCGTACCAGTAGTAACCCCAATTTTTAATATTTATGAAATAGACATGCTTTGGGTAGGTATTTTAATGGCGATTAATTTGCAGACTTCATTTTTAACACCTCCTTTTGGTTTTTCTTTGTTTTACTTAAAAGGTGTTGCCCCGCCCGAAATAACTACACAACATTTATATAAAGGCATTATTCCTTTCATTATTATACAAATATTGGTAATGGCTTTAATAGTGTGTTACCCTAACTTAATCTACATTTTTTAAAATATTAGTGTAAGAAATTGCTTATATTTCTTAATAAGTTAATCATCCCTTAGGTTGCGTTAGCGTTTTCGTTAGGTCTACCTAAAAAATAATTGAACATAATAAATAAATTTATTTCTCCTCATACTATAGTATTAAAAGTTTGGTTAAGGTTACAATTATTCTGATCAAAAAAACAATACGATACTTTAATAATTTATAAAAAAATGTGTTTTACTTTGCCAACATCAAATTTTGGTTTTGAATTATTTTAAATCTATATTCCTTTTATCAAGGCCTGTAAATCAAATATTTATAGTATTAACTATGCTGTTGGTAAGGTATTGCATAGTGCTGCCCGAGCTTAAAGCACAAAACATCAATTCTTCGCTTAATAATGCTTGGTTTAGTTTATTAATTGTTTCTATAGTTTTAATAAGTGCCGCTGGTTATTTAATTAATGATTATTTTGATGTAAAGGCAGATGAATTAAACAAGCCCGAAAAACTAATTGTTGGTAGATATTTAAAAAGGCGAAAAGTTATGGCTACCCAAATGGTTATAAATATTGCTGGTTTGGTTTTAGGTTGGTTTTGTACAATAAAATCAGGTAATGCTTATATGTTTATATTTCATTTATCTGCGGCTGTTTTATTGTGGTATTATTCGATTTATTTTAAAAAACAGGTCTTCATCGGTAATTTTATAGTGTCAATTTTAGTTGCTTTGGTTGTAATTGTGGTAATAGCATTTGAATATGATGCCAATATTAACTCAAAAAATGGAATGTGGTATTATGGTTGGTGTTATGCAACCTTCGCTTTTTTAAGTAATTTAATTAGAGAACTGGTAAAAGATGCAGAAGATATAAAAGGTGATAAATTGATTGATGCTAACACTTTACCAATTAAGTTTGGCATTGGTTTTACAGTAAAAACAATAATGCTGGTAACAACAGTTGTTACAGCTTTAGTGGCTTATTTTTCTTTTATTGAATTTTCAAAACATATTAATATAGGCTTTAGCATTTTAATGAGCATTATTTGTTGTTGGCCATTCGTATTAATTTTTATAATGGTAAGAAAGGCAGACACTCATATAAAATTTAAAAAATTGAGCAGATATTTAAAGCTTGTGATGTTTGGTGGTATATTGTCGATGTTATTAATATGATAGAAGAATTAAATAAAAAGTATAATATTATACTGGCTTCTGGTTCGCCAAGAAGAAAGGAACTGCTGCAAAGAGCAGGCTACCAATTTGAAGTAATTACTGCTAATGTAGATGAAAGTTTTTCACCAGGTACTTTAGCAAACGATTTGGTAATTACGCTATCCCAAAAAAAAGCAAATGCAGTAGCGGATAAAATTGAAGATGAGAAAGCTTTAATAATTGCAGCCGACACTATTGTTGCTATAGAAAATGAAATTTTAGGAAAGCCTTATAATTTGGAGGAGGCTAAGCATTTGCTTTTTTATTTATCTAATAAAAAAAATCATAGGGTAATAACGGGAGTTTGCATTAAACTTGGTAATGAAATAATTACTTTTAGCGCAACTACTGAAGTAGTTCTTAATAAAATTTCTTTGCCAGAAATAGAATATTATTGTAACAACTATGAAGTGTTAGACAAAGCTGGTGCTTATGGCATACAAGATTGGATTGGCTTAAACAAAATAAAAGCTTTAACAGGTTGCTATTACAATGTTATGGGTTTGCCCATAAGTTTATTGTACGTAAAATTAGAAGAATTAATAAACACTAAAAACTCCACCTTAACCTAAGTGTAGCATTGCTAGTAAAATGTTTAAATTTTTCTTGCTCCAAAAAAAAGCTCTGCACAAAACAATCGATTGACCAATTATTAGCAATTGAGTGACTAAAACTTGGCGTTAAAATTAAAGCATTAGCACCAGGAGAATAAATTACTGCAGCCGTAATTGTGTTTAATGGGTTAAGCGTAATTATGCCAGAGGTAAGAAAAGTATATTTAAATGGGAATAAGTTTTTAGGGCTTAAATTAGTATTAGTGAGCAATGCTAATTCTCCAATACCCGAAGAGGTGCTTCCTTTTAAATTATACAAAGTAGCTACTTGAAAGTATACTTTACCAAAAACATTATCGTAAGTTAAGGCAATGTTTAAGTTGTCTTTTCCATCTGCTGCTGTTGGAATGAAATAAGTGGCCTCCCCTTTAAAACCTCCATTTTTAATGTTACCAGCCCAGCCAATGCCAAGCGCAACATCGGTTTTGTAATAGCCACCAATTACCTGAAAATCGTAATTCCATTTGTTAAAACTATATTTAATGGCACTTACACTTTTATTAAGGTTAAAGGTGGAGTCTATTTTGGGCGGACTAAAAGCAAACTCAAAAGAGCTATTGAAGTTGGGATTATAGGTAACCTTTATAGCATCTGCTCCTGGACGTTCTTCATAATCAAAATCGAAAAAATTGTAGGTATTAAACAAATCGTTGGGGTTAAATGCAATATTTATTCCCCAGTTTATTCGCTGACGACCAATACGTACTTCCCACTTATCTTTATACCAATTTAACCAAAGCCGATCAATTTGTGTGTTTAATAAGGAGTAATCATTTTTAAAGACATTAAAAGAAAGATCTGTTATACCAACATCGCTGCCAATATTCTCTGCTGATAAAAAACCTGTTTTTAAAGCCTCGCCCCAAAAAAAACGAGTTCTTAAATCGGTAGCGTAAGTAATATTATCGTTTATATACCACTTAAAATTTAAGCGATTATGTAAAAAATTTGAGGTGATCGCTTTGCTACCAAGTACGGCAACAAACAACGGATCGTCAATTATATTAACCGATTGTAAGCTTTTTACGTAGCCTTTTATAGTATAAGATTTTTCTTTTTTCTGCGATAAGGCATTTAGCTGAATACAGCCAAAACAACAGATCAATAATATTTTAACTGGCAGTTGCATTATTTCTGATTATAAACGTCCATTGTTTTTTTAGCACCAATTGTGGCAAAACTTACTATTGCTTCCGAAGCTTTTTCTATTAAAGGTGGTAAGTCTCCATACTCTTCATTTGTCCATTTGCCTAAAACATATTGTACTTGTTTTCCTTTCGAAAAATTATCGCCAATACCAAACCTTAAACGTGCATAATTGTTATTACCTAATAACTCATCTATATTTTTTAAGCCATTATGCCCAGCATTATTGCCCTTTAAACGCAACCTAACTTTACCAAAAGGTAAGGCCAAATCATCCATTACTACTAATAACTGTTCTTGTTTTATTTTTAATTTAGTTAACCAATATTTTATCGCTTTACCACTTAGGTTCATAAAAGTAGTCGGTTTTATTAAATGAAACCCCCTTCCTTTGTATCTAAAGTAGCTTTTGTAAGCTAACCGTTCCAATTCCCAACCTACTTCAAAATCTTTAGCAACCCTATCTACCACTTCAAAACCAATGTTGTGTCGTGTTTCCAAATATTCTTCGCCAACGTTACCGAGGCCGGCTATTAAATAATTCATACCGCAAAAGTAACACGAAGTAATTATATAAGTAGGGTAGTGTCGTTTTTTTGTGGATTATTATTGGAGTGGTTTTTTGTATTTTCTCTTTAATAACAAACAACAGGTTCACTTTAACAAAATTTTGAATAGAAACTTACATAATGCTGCGGCTTGGTTTATGGCCATTAAATTTAAACCTACTGCGCTTTACTAAAATGAGTTAATTGAGGTAGAAGCCTATTGCTACAGATACATAAAAAGGGCCGAACAACTATAGTTTTAACTCCTAATAAAAGCATTTTCAACTTTCAATCTAATCCAAACCATATCTATAATGACCAATTATTTTAAACTTAAACAAACAATCTTCAACTACTTGGCCGGCACCAATATTATGTACAATTAAGTTTCTTAAACCATCGGCAGATTTTTGATCAATCACAATACCAATATGCGTAATTGCGCCACCCAAATTCCAGCAAACAATGTCACCTGGTAAATAGTTGGTTGCAGTTGTAGTAATTTCTTTTTGTGCATGGTGTCTTTCAAAATAAGTCATCAAGTTAGGCACTCTTCTATGATCAATATTTTTATCGGTAGTTTTTAAGCCCCAAATTTTTGGGTAAGCTGCAAAGTGTTTTTTCATATCTAAGTGAACTTTTTGTTGCAAATCAATACCAACTTTACGGTAAGCCCTTATTATTACATCTGTACAAACTCCAATATTAGCTGGCACATCACCGTTTGGGTAAGAAATGCTAAAATAACTCGGGTCGTAAGTTACCCTATCGTTGGTTAGGTCTAACGTACAATCAACAAACTCATCGGCATTAATTACAGTTTGACAAATGGTAATATTTACGCATATAATAAATTGTACGAAAACAATTGATCTTAAAAACATAATTTTAATAATATAAAGATTGCTGAGCAACAATCGGTTTATAAAACGTTTTTAGTTAGGCGTTTTATTGTGTCACCAGCCATTCATAATAATTGGCCTCATCATTTAAAGTAAAACCTGTTTTGGAGTATAAATTATTACCAACCAAGTTAGATTTACTGGTTTCTAAAAACATGCCACAAGCATTGGTTGCTTTTACTAAAGCTTTTGCGCTATCAATTAACAAAACAGAAATGCCTTTACCTCTGCAATGCTTTTCAACATACAAATCATTTAGTAACCACAATTTTTTCATTTTGGTAGATGAAAAAAGCGGATACAATTGAACAAAGGCTACTAATATGTTTTCCTCGTTTTCACAAACAAATAGCTCCGAATCTTTATTGTTGATCCTTTCTTTCAAAAAGTTGGAAGCAGCTTTTAAGTCAGTTTTTTTTTGGTAGAAAACTCTGTAGGCATCAAACAATATTGCCAATTGCGCTACATCTTCAATATTTACAGATCTAACTATCAATTAATAATTTTTTAAGTTTGGAGCAATGTTAACATTATACCAACACACAAATAGCAGTTGTTAACTACTTATTAACAATATCAAAGTACTCAATATTTACCATAAAAGCTTTGTCGTACATTTTTAAAATTGACATAGCATTGGTACTCAATCTCAATAAAGTGTTAGCATTATCTGCACTTGGCGTTAAGGTGTCAATTACTTTTGCATAAATAGTAGTTTGGTTAATTGGGTTGGTAATTTTTAAAGCACTACCTATTGGCGCTGTTGCGTGTATAGCATATAGCTGTATACTTTTGTCTTCTAAATCAAACCATTTTGCCGCACCTTCTTCTTTCTTTAATACTAACGATGGATCATTTGATTCTGCTAAACTTTTAAAAATTTCACGCGGTAATAATTTTCCACCTGTCGCAATACTTCCATATTTTTTAGTGATAACATCTGGCTCAGCAACTGTACTTTCCACAATTGTTGTATTGGTGTTTATAACATTATTAGCCGGTGTTGGGTTGGTGGTTGTAGCGGTGTTGGTAATTGGTTCGGGCGTTGCAGTAGTGTATTTATTAGAAGAATTGGTAATAGCAGAAGTAGAAGGTATAGTGCTCGTATAAACGGTGCGGCTATCTTTTAAATCAGTTAAATCTTCTCTGGAAGGCACATTACTAACATAAACAACTTTGCCTTCGCTTAAAGGGGTAGGGTTATTTACAGCTGATGTAGGTGGAGTTGGCGTACCGCTTGTAGGTTGAGTTGACGGGTAAGACATAGTAGCAGTTGTGTAAGCAGCGGTATTGGTGTTTTTTACCGCTGTATTATTAGTATAGCTTGGTGCACCATTTGCCCAACCAATTATTAAATTTTGCCCTATAGAAAGTGTATTATCAGTTAAATTATTCCAACTTATAATATCATTTACTGGTACATTGTAAGTTCTTTTTGCTAAACCAAACAAGGTTTCCCCTTTGGCTACCGTATGATAGATTGGAGAATTATTATTGATACTATTTGATGTTGTTGTAGCATTAGCTGGCTGTGCATAAATGTTCAACACCGTACCAATTGGCATATTATTTTGATCCACATTTGGATTGTTTGCCTTCAAACCATCTATTGTAATGTTATACATTTTTGCGATGGAATAAAAAGTTTGCCCTGCTTCAACAGCGTGCGCAGTTGACTGTGCAGTTATAATTAACGGCATAATTATAAACAATAAAACTATATTAATTGTCTTCATTTTTTTGTATATTGAACTTGTTCTTTAAAAATATGTTATATTGAATAACAAGTAATTTTCCAAATTAAACAGAATAATGAAATACCTTCAAATTTTAGGTAAAACTGTTGCTAACAATGCTTTATTGCTTTGTATTTTATATTGTACACCTGTGCTGTTGGTAAATGCTCAACAAACGGTTGGGCCAATGCAAAAAGCCAGTATTTATCAGCTAGATATTACCGAAGAAATATATCCGGCCACATGGCGAAAGGTGGAGAAAGCAGTAAAAGAAGCCGAAGATTTAAATGCCGCATATTTTATTATTAATTTAAATACTTATGGTGGTGCAGTTGATGCAGCCGACTCTATCCGAACAAAATTGCTAAATACCAAAATACCAACAGTTGTTTATATTAACAACAATGCAGCATCTGCTGGCGCTTTAATTTCTTTAGCTTGCGATAGTATTTATATGAGCCCCGGTGCAAAAATTGGAGCAGTAACCGTAGTTAACCAAAGCGGAGCCAAAATGCCCGATAAATACCAAAGTTATATGCGAGCAACTATGCGTGCAACAGCAGAAGTGCAAGGCAGAGACCCGCAAATTGCAGAAGCAATGGTAGATGAAAGCATAAGTATTCCAGGTATTATTGACACTACCAAAACCTTAACCTTTACGGTAAACGAAGCCATACGATACAATTATTGCGAAGGAGAGTTTAGCTCTTTAAATGATATACTAAAACATTTAAATGTAGCAGCTTATGAAAAAACGACTTACCAAGAAAGCATTACCGATAAAATTATTGGCTTCTTAATTAATCCTTTTGTACAAAGCTTTTTATTATTCATTTTAATGTGGGGCATCTTCTTCGAATTAAAAACACCTGGTGTAGGGTTTCCAATTGCAGCAGCAATAATTGCAGCCATCTTATATTTTGCCCCAAGCTATTTAGAAGGCTTAGCTCAAAATTGGGAAATCTTATTATTTATTGTTGGTTTGGTGCTAATTGGCTTAGAAATTTTTGTAGTACCTGGAACTGGTATTACTGGCGGTGCCGGTTTAGCCTTTATTATAACTGGCTTGGTATTAAGTACCATTAACAACAATTTTTTCGACTTTTCAGGCATATCAACAACCGAATCTTTAAGATCTTTAGCAATAGTTGTTGTTCCATTTGTATTTGGTTTAATTTTATTATTAACAATGAGCGGCAAATTAGTAGACTCTGGTTATTTTAAAAGAGTGGCTTTAACTACAACCCAAGAAGCTTCTGAAGGCTATACTGTTGAACAGAAAACACTAAAATTTTTAGTAGGCAAAACAGGCAGTGCAGCAACAACACTAAGGCCAAGCGGCAAGGTTGATATAGATGGAGAAGTGTATGACGCCATTACCGAAGGAGAGTGGATTAGCCCCAATGAACCTATAGTAGTTAAAGGTTATCAAAGCAGCTATTTGGTGGTAAAAACAGAATTAGTTTAAATTATATTTTTATAAGAGTGCATTTTTTAAAAAATTAATTTAAATTTGACAGCAGAAATCACCTTTAAAAGGAATACAAACTTTGCCTTATGATGAAGAATATGATACAAGCCTCTTACAAAACCGACACTAATACAGATGTATTAGATGTAGTGGTTGATATTTGTAGTTTAGTTGTTCACAACGATGAAACTAATACTTTCGACTACGTAATTGCCTCTTTAATGGACATTTGTGATATGGATATAAACCAAGCAGAACAATGCACATTATTGATCCATTACAAAGGTAAATATGGTGTGCGAAGTGGAGAGCGTGAAGATCTTCAACCACTAAAAGATGCCTTTATCGATAGAGGTATTGGAGCTACTATTGAATAAACAACTAATCCTATTTAAAATTGCTTTTTCAGCTTCCCAAACAACACATATTTCCCGATCCTAAATTGGCAGAACCCGACGGCCTTCTGGCAGTTGGTGGCGATCTAAATGCCAATAGAGTACTAAAAGCTTATCAAAAAGGAGTATTTCCGTGGTTTAGTGATGATGAACCCATCATGTGGTGGTCGCCAAATCCTCGCTTTGTTATCTCACCTGCTTCCTTCAAAGTCTCAAAAAGCATGCGGCCCATTATTAGAAAATATAACTACAAAGTAACCATAAATACCGCCTTTCAAAAGGTAATTGCCAATTGCAAAATAATTAACAGAAGAGGTCAAAATTTTGATAGTTGGATTACCAATGATATGCAGCAAGCTTATAACGAGCTACATCATTTGGGGCATACTTTAGCGGTAGAAATGTGGGATAAAGATGGAGAACTTACAGGTGGTTTGTACGGCTTGTTATTGGGCACCGTTTTTTGTGGAGAATCAATGTTTGCTAATACTGCAAACGCTTCTAAAATTGCTTTCATTCATTTTGCAAATTTTTTATTTAAAAATGGTTGCACTTTAATTGATTGCCAAACCCATACCAATCACTTAGAAAGTTTTGGCGCACAAAACTTGAATAGAACTTCATTTTTAAAACTACTAAAAATTCAACAGCACAAAGCAATGCATTTTAAAGATCTTAATAAAAGCTTTGCCACACACTTTAAAAACTTAAAAGCAGAAAAAAGCGTATTCTTCTAATTTTTATGTCGCGAAAGTGTTTTACCCACATAAACTTCACACTCGCTTTCCGTTCCTTTCGCTTCCCCAAAAAATTGGGAAAGCGAAACCACTACAATCGAGGCGCTATCTTTAAACTTCGCCCCCCTGCACAAAGTTTTTTAAAACAAATGCACTCGTTCGGCAGCGTTTAACCTTATGCCAATACTTATATAATGCCTTGCAAAATCAAGGTCTTTATCTAAATCAGTTTCATACCTAAAAACATACCGTGCATCTATATTTAAATTATGAAACAATTGATAAGTAGCCACTAACTGATTATTAATTACCGTGGTGGTATTGCCTTGTAAAATCTCATTTCCAAATTCTTGCGGATAGTTTAAAATACTTTCAAAAACATCTCCACCATAGTTAATGCCATCAATATTTTTGCCCTGTTGTAAGTACATTAAAGTGTTTTTTATGTTCAGTTTATTTATTGGCCTGTATTTGGCTATCAATAACAACTCTTTAAAATTACTGCCAGCAATATGGCCTAAAGCTTGGTTATAATGCGTGTAATTTATATTGGTGTTAAAATGGCCAAAAGTAAAAGGCCTAACCAAATTGTACTCCACCTCAAAATCTAAATGTGAAATATTAAAAGCGTTAATATACTTACCTCCAAGTTGCCAAGCATATTTATTACCAAACCATCCTCTGCGTTCTATAAACAACTCGCTAAACCTAAACTCATCTAAAACAAACTGCCCATAAATTTGAAAATGATTTAAAAAGTTAGCCTTTGCATCCATTCCAATTATTGAATTATCTGGACTGCCAACATGCCACTCAACCGCTTTGTAAAAAATAACTGGGTTTAAATAATTTAAGTCAAAGCCATTTTCTCTATCAAAAGTAATGCCCTCAAACAAACCAATGTTTAGCCAATTAGTTGCATTATAACTTAAATGGTGCCACACACCATATTTTCTATCACGCAAACCAGCAAGATCTAAAATGCTGTACTGTTTAATCAATTCTGCCCAAACCGTTTGATAACTAAATTTCCAAAACGTGGTACGCATCTTAGCAAAAAGATAAGGCGCACCTTGGTTAGATAAAAATAAAGAACGGTAACCATTGCCATAAAAATGTTTATCATGGCCAAACTGAAATTCTACCGCTTTTAAAACAGGGAAACTTACATAACCTCGGTAAGAAAAATAATCTAAGGCATCATTATCACCAATAGTTGCGTAAGGGCCTTCACCCGGCACGGCATCTTGTCCGCCGTATTTGTTAAACACAAAGTTTTGAACATACTTTGGTTCAATAGTTTGATTGTCAGTTAAATAAGTATAAAAGCCAATTTTGTTATGTAGCAAACCTCTTATACTAAAGCCTCTTGTATTTCGGTAAGTAAATGTATCACCATTAATAGCACCGCCTGCTTCAAGGTGTAACACCGGGTTTATTTTTAGTAAGAAGTGGTCTCCCTTCTTATAAAAAAAATCTGATTTATATTTGTAAAAAGTATTGAAAATAGACCGTTTAGATGGAATGTCTCCTTTTTCTGTCCATTCATTATTATCAATGTATAAGTATCGATGGTCGCGCCTATCTTTAGTTGAAAAATATAAATTTACGGTATCTAATTGCTGCAGTAAATTTACTGCCGCTAACCTACTAAATGGTTTCTGATTAATGAAAATATGGTTTTGTGCTTTGGTGTTTTGTATAGCTAACCGTTCAATAAAATCGTAACCAATAGTATTAAAAGGCATATTGGTTGATTGTGCATTACCGCCAATTGAAAACGATAGAAGGATAAAAATGCTTAAAAAAAATCTTTTCAAAATAAAAAAATATAGTAGCGATAAAGGTATTTAAAAATGTTGGGCTTGCAGATAAAACAATTGACTTAACAAAACTTAAACCTTTTTATAAAATGTGAAACTTTATTAGTTGTTTTGTAAAGATATGAAATTAAAGGTATTGTTTTCTGTATGCTTTTTTATACTAAGTTTGGTTTTTTGTATGGCGCAAGCTGAAGAGCAAAATATTTTAGAAAGTGATACTTCTTTAATTATCAGTAATGACTCAACAGTAGTTGAAGTGCAAGACTCCACCAAAAAACGCCCACCTGTTGACAAGAAGAAGATTAAAAGAGCTGCTTTAGCTTCTACCATTTTACCGGGTTTGGGGCAAACATTTAATAAACAAATTTATAAAACACCAATATATCCTGGTGCAATGGTATTTTCTATTTCAACAGGTTTAGGTTATCGATCTATCTTCAATAAATATACCGATAGTTTAGGCTTAGCAGCTACTATTTTGGTTGGTGGTGATAGTATTAGAAGTGGTTTGCGCCACAAGCAAAATAATGCCCGCAAAATTAGCAATAGTGCATTTGCCATGGCAGGTTTTATGTACGCTGCAAATATTTTAGATGCTTACGTTTCTGCACAAATAAAGGAGCGAAGCAAAAATATGAGTTATTCGCCAATGCTTGCTGCTTATCGTTCGGCAGCATTACCTGGCTTAGGTCAAATTACTAATAAGCAATACTGGAAAGTGCCGATATTTTGGTTATTACTTTCAGGTACAGGAGTAGCGGCAGTTTACACCAATAATAAAAAGCAATGTTTCACAAATATATATTTAAACAGGGTGCGTTACAATTATGAAGATATGGATTTGATAAACCGATGCCTTCCTAACCAAAACAACAATTACAGCGATGCAGCCTTATTAGAATTAAAAGATTTTTATAAACGTTATTTTGAAATTTCTATAATTGCAATGGGACTTGCTTATGTATTTAACATTGCCGATGCTTTGGTGTACAGCCATCTCAATAATTTTGATATTGACGATTCTTTAAGTATTTCAGTTCAACCAACTTTAGTGCCAACAGTTAATGGCAATAATTATTTAGGTATAAATATAAAACTAAATTTATGAAGATAGCATTGTTAGGCTACGGTAAAATGGGCAAAGCTATTAACGCTTTAATTACCAAGGCAAATAAACATAGTGTTGTACTAAAAATAAGTTCAAATAATTTAAATGATGCTACCATAAGCAATTTAAAAGAAGCAGATGTGGCCATAGAGTTTAGTAAACCAGCTAAAGTTTTAGACAATATTAACTTATGTTTTGAAGCAGGTGTGCCAATAGTTATTGGCACTACAGGTTGGTACAAACATTTAGAAACCGTAAAAAAGAATTGTGTTGACAATAAGCAAGCTATGCTTTATGCTTCTAATTTTAGCGTTGGCGTAAATTTGTTTTTTAAGATCAATAGATTGGTCAATCAGTTATTTTTAAAGTATGATGCTTATGATGTTTCTATAGAAGAAACACATCATACCCAAAAAGTAGACGCCCCAAGTGGCACGGCTATTAGTTTAGCTAACGACATATTAAACGAACATCCAATAAAAAAAACATGGAAAAATGAACTTAATGCGCCTAAAGAGGTGTTAAGCATTTTAGCTAAGCGAGAAACTGATGTAAAAGGCACGCATACGGTTACTTGGCAATCAGAAAACGATGAAATTTCAATAAAACATGAAGCATTTAACCGCAATGGTTTTGCAAAAGGTGCTATTTTAGCAGCCGAGTGGTTGGTGGGTAAAACGGGCTGCTTTACTATAAATGATGTTTTAAAAATATAAACACTTTAATTATGGCTACAATTCAAAAAGAAATAAACTTAAAAAACAAAAAAGCAGAATTTGAATACTTTTTAACACAACGGTACGAGGCCGGAATTGTGTTAGTAGGCACGGAGATTAAAGCTATTAGAGAAGGTAAAGCGAATTTGGTAGATGCTTATTGTCGGTTTAAAAAAGAAGAACTGTATGTGTTTAATATGCACATTGGTAAGTTTAGTAAAGGTACGCACTATAATCACGATCCGTTTCAGTTGCGCAAACTATTGTTAACTAAGCGAGAACTAAAAAAATTAATGGCCAAAGTAAGAGAAAAGGGTAATACGATTATTCCTACTCGCTTATTTATTTCCGATAGAGGCTTAGCCAAGTTAGAAATTGCGTTGGCACACGGTAAACGCCAATACGACAAGCGCAAAAGTATAAAAGAAAAAGATGTTAGAAGGGAAATGGATAGAAATTACAAAACCGATTAATAGGATTGATGATAAAACGCATTGTAAAATTGCATTTTAAAGAAGATGAGATTGACAACTTTATTAAAACTTTTACCGAAAATAAAGCCAATATTTTATCTTTTGAAGGATGCCAACATTTAGAACTTTGGCAAGATACTAAAGATAGTAATACCTTTTTTACCTATAGCTTTTGGAAAAGTGAAAATGATTTGAACGCCTATCGTCAATCCAATTTTTTTAAAAAAGTATGGGCAATTACTAAAACCCGTTTTGCGGCCAAACCACAGGCTTGGAGTGTGTTTGTGAGGTAAGAATTTGCTAAATACTCAATTGTATCTTCTTCCTAATATCTTCTACCTGCTCTTTAAAAACAGTATCGGTATCCATAAGGTTTTGAATGGCTTGGCAAGAGTGAATAACCGTACTATGATCTCTACCGCCAAAATGCTTACCAATTACTTTTAACGAGTTTTTAGTTAATGCCTTTGATAAATACATGCTTAGTTGGCGAGCTTGCACAATGGCACGTTTACGGGTTTTTTCTTTCAAAATATCAACTGGAACATCAAAATATTCACAAACAGTATTTTGAATAAAATCAATTGAAATTTCTTTTGATATATTTTTAACAAAGTTCTTCACAATTTTCTTTGCTAAATCTATGTCAACTTCTTTTTTGTTTAATGATGATTGTGCAATTAAACTTATTAATGCACCTTCTAACTCTCTTACGTTATTTTTAATATTGTAGGCAATAAATTCTACCACTTCCTTAGGAAATTCGATGCCATCGCTATACATCTTCTTCTCTAATATGGCAACACGGGTTTCAAAATCTGGAACTTGTAAATCTGCCGCTAAACCCCATTTAAATCTTGAAAGTAAGCGATCTTCAATACCTTCTAAATCTTTTGGTGCTCTATCAGAAGTTAAAATCAATTGTTTTTTGCATTGATGCAAGTGATTGAAAATGCTAAACAATATGTCTTGCGTTTTCTCTTTTTTAGCAAAAAACTGAATATCATCTAATATTAAAACATCTATTAATTGGTAAAAGTGAATAAAGTCGTTTACCGAATTTTTTTGTACCGCTTCGTAAAACTGACTAGCAAATTTTTCGCTGGCAACGTATAAAACCGTTTTGCTACTGTAGCGCACTTTTATCATATTGCCAATAGCTTGTACCAAGTGGGTTTTACCTAAACCAACGCCACCGTACAATACTAACGGGTTAAATGCTGTACCACCTGGGTTATCTGCAACTGCGTAACCAGCAGAACGTGCTAAACGATTGCACTCTCCTTCAACAAACGACTCAAAGTTGTAGGCAGGGTTCAACTGCGGATCAATGTGTACTTTTTTAATGCCTGGTATTACAAAAGGATTTTTTATTGAAGTACCTAATTTTAGCGGCATATTAACTTCGTTTATATAAGTGCCAGACGAACGGTTGCCTGGATAATTTATAGTTTGTGGGTTAACTCCGTTACCATTGTCAACAACAATTTGATATTCCAAACCCGCATCTTCTCCCATTTCTCTTTTAATGGTTTTGCGAAGTAGCGTAACAAAATGCTCTTCTAACCACTCGTAAAAGAATTGACTAGGAACTTGTATCGTCAAATTTTTATTTTCAATCTTAATTGGTTTTATTGGTTCAAACCAAGTTCTATAACTTTGAAGATTGACATTATCTTTAAAAATTTTCAGACAGTTATTCCAGACCTCTTCGGGAGATTTTTGCATATAAAAAATTATAGAGTTAAATGAAATATTTTGATGGCTGATATGGATTTAGATGTTAACATTGTGATACAAAATTGTTAAAAAAAAAGCAATAAAAAAAACGATATCGCTATTGATTTTTAAACGGGAATTACAATATGTGGCTGTGCTTTTAATTTATTTGTTTTTTTGTTAAAATAAAATTTTACTAATCCGACGTGTGTTCCTCCCCAACCAACTTGGTTTATTAAAACATTATTACCAATACTATTTGTAAATATTTGTGGATGAGAAAGCAAGGTGTGGGTATGCCCGCCAATAATCAAATTGGTGTGTTTGGTTTTCTTAGCTAATAACACATCTGAAGGCTTATTGGCCTCATTTTTATACTTAAAACCTAAGTGAGATAGGCAAATGATTAGATCACAAGCTTGCTCGGTTTTAAGGTAATTTTCTGTATAAATTGCTGTTTTATAAGGATTTTCATATAAAGTATTTTCAAAATTTTTGTTTGGTACTAAGCCTTGCAATGCGATACCTAAACCGTAAATACCTATTTTTACATTCCCTTTATTTATTATATGATGTTTGGGTACTTTGCCTTTCACATTGGTTTTATCGAAACTATAATTGCTACTTATAAATTTAAAATTGGCTTCGTCTACTAATTTTTCCAAACCCTTCATACCTGCATCAAAATCGTGATTACCAATTGTTGTTGCATCGTAGCCTAACTCATTCATTAGCTTTATTTCTAATGCACCACTAAACAAATTGAAGTAAGGCGTGCCTTGTATTAAATCTCCAGCATCTAACAATAACACATTTGGCTCAGTAGCTTTTATCTTATTAATTAGTGTTGCTCGCTTAGCATAACCACCCATTCCTGCGTACTTGCTTCCTTCCGGAAAAGCTTCTATTCGGCTATGCACATCATTGGTATGTAATATGGTTATTTGCTCGTATTTTGATTTGGCAAATGCATCGTTAACTAATAAAAAATTAGATGCAGCAATAGCAGTTGTAGTATTGTAAATAAAGGCTCTTCTATTCATACTTTAAACGTTGGTCTAAAACGGGGTTTACCGTTTGCTTATTATCTAAAAAATAATCAATCATAGCATCTCTTAATAAAATAGGTAAGTCAGTTCTGGGCAAATCTGCGAGCATACTACAGTTGTCACCACCATTAGCAATATAATCAGGCAAAACAATGGTGTAATTTGTGGTATCGTTTAATACAACTCCATTAAAGCTTATATTTTTGGCAATTTGCTGGGCGGTATCAATCACAAAATTGAGCTGTTTAGAAACCGGCCAGCCACCCAAGGAAGCAATATGATTAGCAAAACCTTCTAACTCCGCTTTATTAAAAGTTAAAACCGACAAATAATTATCGAATGGAAGTAACTCATAAATTTGCCCTGTTGTTATTGCACCTGCCCCAATACTCGGTAGCCTAATTCCGCCATAATTTAGCAAACAAATATCAACCTCCATTTCTTTTTGTGTAACGGATAGAATAGCATCGGCCAAAAAGTTAGTTAATAAAGACTCTGGCTTGGCTTTTAATAATTCTGTTTCAGCTTTACCAATTACTTCACTCATTTCGGCTACTAACGCTGCTTTGTAAGGTGCTACAATTTCGTTAATTGCGTTATCTTCAAATAATTGGTAATTAGTTTTTTTAGGTTTTGATATTTCCTTAAAAAAAGATGGCCCACTGCAAGCGGTAAAAATTAAAACAAGCCATAAATATTTAATTTGCTTCATTTAAAATAAATATACGGCTAAAAGTACGCATAAGTTTAGTAATGAAGAAATATTATATGAACAGATTTTTAATAAAAAATGGATTGTTAATATTAATCAAATTTATTTTAAATAAAGTGGATAAACCGTATTTTGTGAACATTGGCATCATTTAAAAAACGAATACGTAAAAATTTAATGAACAATATTAACTTAACAGAAGAGCATCAAATATTTAGAACTGGCTTAAAAGACTTTTTACAAAAAGAAGTTGTACCACATATTGATGAGTGGGAGAGAACTGGTAAAATAGCAAAAGAAATTTGGCCCAAATTTGGTGAAATGGGCTATTTTGGCTTACATTATCCAGAAGAATATGGAGGCTTAGATTTAGATATTTTTTATACCGTAATTTTATTAGAAGAACTGCAACGCATTAATTCTGGTGGTTTTGCGGCCGCTATTTGGGCGCACGCTTACTTAGCAATGACGCACTTAAAAGCAGAAGCTACGCCAGCGCAAAAAGAGAAATATTTAAGAGCAAGTATTAACGGAGAAATGGTAGGTTGCCTTTGTATTTCCGAACCCTTTGGCGGATCGGATGTTGGCGCAATGCGTACTACTGCAATTTTAAAAGGTGATAAATATATTATAAATGGATCTAAGACATTTATTACCAATGGTGTTTACAGCGATTACTTAGTGGTAATTGCCAAAATGGGCAATAGCGACAACCCAAAGGCGATGGGTGTATTTTTGGTAGACAGAGATACCGCTGGCCTAAGCGCAACCAAATTAGATAAATTGGGTTGGCGAGCTTCTGATACAGGCGAAATTGCTTTTGACAATGTAACCATACCTGCCGAAAATTTAATGGGAGAACCTGGCAAGGGCTTTTATTATGTGATGCAACACTTTGCATTAGAACGCTTAATAATGGGTATTAACGCCCACGCAAGGGCGGAGTATGCTATTGAATATACCTTGCAATATATGTCGGAGCGTACCGCCTTTGGCCAAACTATTGATCGCTTTCAGGCATTGCGACATAGAATGGCCGATTTAGCGGCCGATGTTGAAATAATAAAATCGTTTAACTACCAAATAGCAGCGCAATTAGATAAAGGGGAATATGTAGTAAAGCAAGCTTGTATGTCGAAACTAAAAAGCACCAAAATTGCTGATGAGGTTATTTACGACTGTCTGCAAATGTTGGGCGGTTATGGTTATATGGAAGAATACCCTTTAGCACGTATGTTTAGAGATAGCAGACTTGGACCAATTGGTGGTGGCACCTCAGAAATTTTACGCGAAATTATTGCCAAAATGATTATTGATAAGAAAGAGTACAAGGCAAAGGTGTAATTGAAAACGAATCTTTTAAAGATGATAATTTAGTTAGCATACAAGTTTTGACCTTACTGTTAAACTCGTTCAAAAAGTTGACTTGTGGTTTAAAAACGTAGTGAAGCTATCAATTAGCTATTTAAGTAAAGTTGCTTGTACCAATTTGAGTTTAAAATGCTACCTAAAAAAATGCTATTTAATTTGGTGAGATTGAGGCAAAAACGTTGGCATAGCCAGCAGCTACGGCGAGTATTTTTAATGAAAAGATCGCCAATATAAAAACTAAATTTGTGTCGCATTATATAGTTAATTTTGTATTGGATATTAAATATAATTAGTGGAAACCGAAAAGCTTGGTTTTAATGATTTTACTACTATAGAAATAGAGTGTGAAGCTTGGTTTTTTGCAACAGAGGTGTGTAAAATATTGGGTAAAAAAATTAAGATAAGCTGTTTCTACTTTAGATGATGACGAAGAGAATACAGTCATTATAAATGACCGTATTAAGAGTAAAGGAAACCCTAACAAAACAATCGTTTCTTAAAGCGGCTTATATGTACCTGTATTTAAAAGTAAAAAGCCAGAAGCTAAAAAGTTTCGGAAATGGGTTATAAAAGAAGTTATATCATCAATCCGTAAAACTGGCGGATATACTATAAATAGGCTCGAAACACCAAATTTTGTTATAAGATTTAACGACAATTGGAAAAGAACAGATAAGGGCTATTTTTCGGTTATTTGTAATTTATTTATAAAACTTTACAGAAAATTTGAGCAAGCTGTTTATAGAATACCTATTAAAGCATTTGATGGTAAAGATATAAGGCCTGATGTAAGTGTCGGGAAAATATTCGCAAATTTTTTAAGAGCGAATCATTCTTAATATTCAAATGATTACAAAATGTATTCTTACATCTTTCCTAACGGAATTAAAGTTAAAGCAAGGCAGTATAAAAATAACTTACTTCCATTGTTCATACCTTACATAGACGGCCATTGGATACCTACGCAGGCAGAAAGATATTTTAAACTAAGAGACCCAATTACATTGAAGAATGCATGCCAAAAATATTAGGTATAGAAGCTAAAAATGCAATAAATACGACAAAGCTTTCAAAATTTAATAAAAGCCTAAATACCGCTTTAAATCATAGCCTTCGTAAACAAGATAAAGAATAGAATTACTTATTTTTAGGGAACAGGTAGTTTACAACAATAATCAACAAGGCTATAACATTAATCGTAGATGTGGTTAACAAGGTTATCAATACGTTTGTTTCAAACTCCAATTCACCTAAGCCTGCACTAATTAATACGGCAAATACAGCCACTATCCACAAACCTACTGATATAAGAATTATCCATGAAAAACATCCTCTTTGAAAAACATCTTGTTCTAAACTTTTATTCTCTAGTCTTTTCTTTTTTACATCCTCTTCTTTACTTTGATATTCTAATTCTTCTATTCTATAGTGCTCATCTGCTAACTCGCTTGAAGATATACTTTCGGTTGCAATATTATCAAATGACTTTTTTAGTTTTTCAAAACTCAATCGCTAACAACTAATTTTTCTGTAAAATACTTATACATATCTTTAATTGGTATTTCTATATTTGGCGGTATATTCCCTTCATAAGTCTCATAGATAGAAAACCAAGGAGAACCATTTGCATGTGTCATCTCTACTAACTTAAATGGCTGATAATCTTTAAGGGAATCCCAAATTCCTTTCAAAAAAAACCTACCTTCTGGTGAAATTTCATTTTCATTAAACAAATGAGTATTTGTGTAACTTGAGTTTTGCTCTAAATCAGTAATATAGTTGTTGCCAAAAACTTTCAATTCGTGATATACAGAATTTACTACTGGCCCATATTTCCAAGCGTATATCTTGTCTGCGAACAATACAGACCCTTTATTTTCTGCCAAATAAAAGCCTTGTGCAAAATAAAGCATTTTTTGAATTGAGATGTTTCCGATATATTTACGCTCTCTTATACTGTTATTTATAAAATAAGCACAAACATTAAACACACTTTCCATAATTAATATTCCTTTTTTTAGATAATGGGTTATACGATAGATTACATAAGAAGTTGTACTCTATTCTAAAGGAATAATCGACTGCAAGATTTCTAAGATTTTCATAACTTTGATTTAACTCTAACGAATATAATAACGATTGAGTTCAAATAAAAATTATGTGCAACTTATTTTCGGTGCGGTCTTGTATTTTTAGTGTAAAATGTATATAGTTACTTTAATATTTAGGCGATACAAAAAATAAATTTTTGATAGAAGACAGTTTATTATTTGTATTTGAGAAGGAACATTACTGCAATTTGAAGCTTCGGCAGCATTAAAATTTTGGGGCAAGCATACTATTTATCAAAAACAGGTAACTGGTGTAGGCGAATTCAATGATGGTTATATTATTGCCGAAAAATCTGTAGAATATCTCAATGTTTCTATTATAGATTGTTGGGAGTACCCTAAAATAAGTATAGGTTACCGCTTTGGTAAATAGTTTTCATTTGATGCCGTTCATTTAAATAACCGATACTTTACCAAACCCATTTTCTGTAAACGGTAAAGCATAGAAACACCCAAAACGCCTAAGCCATATTTAAAACTTCTACTAAAGTTAATGGAGGATGCCTCTTCAAAGTATTTGGTAGGGCAGGTTATTTCTGCAATTTCGTAGCCAGCATAAAAAATTTGTGCCAACATTTGGTTGTCGAAAATAAAATCGTTGGAGTTGTTGTTGTAATTAATGGTAGTTAAAACTTTGGTAGTAAAGGCCCGGTAACCCGTGTGGTATTCCGATAATTTTTGACCCATTAAAATATTTTGAAACAATGTTAAAAAGCGGTTGGCTACATATTTGTATTTTGGCATGCCACCTTTTAATGCGCCTTTGCCTAATATACGAGAACCAATTACTACTTGGTAAGCACCATCTACCAACAAGTAAAACATTGCTCGCAATAGCTTTGGCGTATATTGATAATCGGGATGTAGCATGGCAATAATATCAGCATTTAAACTTAGGGCTTTATTATAACAACTTTTTTGGTTAGCACCATAACCTTTGTTTTTTTGATGTTGTATAATGTGTTGAATACCCAATTCCTTAGCTTGTTGAATGGTGTCATCTTTGCTGGAGTCATCTACTAAAATAACTTCATCAACCACATCAAATGGAATTTCGGCATAAGTTTGCGCTAAGGTTTGTGCGGCGTTATAGGCAGGCAATACTACTACTATTTTTTTTCCGTCAATCATTAAAGTTTAAAAAATGTCATTTGCTTTAAAAACGCCCCAAAGGTTTATAACTTTTTGTTTTCATAAAAGCAAAAACCATTTTTTGTTTCAATTAAATTGAAATGCGGATAAGCAGCTTCAAATTTGGCTTTCCTATTTATTTTGGTAACTATATAAACGGGCTTATCTGTTTCGCCTGCGAGTAGCCAAACTTCATTTGTTGCTTTTGGGTTAAGGTGTTGAGGCATCTTACCATAAAAATAATGAGCGTAACTTTTAAAACCGAAGGTGTCAATGTAGCAATCTTCGGTAGCTTTACTTTTATAAAATGTAATGGCTGCATTTTGCGAATATTGTTCAATGCGTGGGACAACCAACATCATAATAAAAAATAAAAATATAGTAGTAGTTGTGAAAAGGTGAGGAAGGTGTTTGGCAGTTATTGTTTTTTTCCAAATAAAATATTGCGAAAGTAATATGTAAACGAAAGCCAATATTGAAATTATATAAGACCAACTAACTGTGGCTTGTAAATTACCCAAAGTAAATTGATCTTTTATGAGATTGCTGTTGATGAGCCACTCAATATTATTACCAATTATGGGAAGTAGAAAAACGACTGATCCAAATACAAAGGCGATAATAGATAGCGCAATTTTCATCCATAATTTAAAAATTTTATTTTTTGTTATGATGCCGTTGATGCTGAGTAAGGCCAAGTAGGTAATTGGCAGATAACACATAGAAGAATAATGCACAATTTTGGTTTTTACAATGGTAAATATAATAAGCACTACCCAAAAAAGTATTAACATCCACAGCTTAAAATCGTTTTGGTTTTGGCTAAGATGGTTGTTTTGTTTTTGTGGAAGCATTGATTGTATAGCAAAAATAGAAGCTGGGAAAACACCAAATAGCAATACTACAAAATGATAACCCATAAAACCGCCGTGGCCCGCAACTTTTGATTGAGATAACGCAATCATATAGTTGAAAAAATCGATAATAACAGTATAATTGCCGTTTAATATTTGTAAGATAAACCACAAGCCACCTACTAAGGCAAAGGTAAATGCGTAAGTTAAAACTACCTTCCAGTTTAAAAATTTTTGGTATTGTTTTTTTATGAGCATATAAGCAAAAGCGGTTATTATAAAAATAAGAAAACCTACTGGGCCTTTGGTTAGGTTGGATAAACCAATAAAAACTGCCGACAAAAAAACGTGTTGTAAGGCTTTGTTGTCTTTTTGTAAATTGAATAAATAGAATTGATAAACGCCCAAAAAAATGAAGAGATTAAACAACGGATCGATAATGCCCGATTTAAAATAAAAGAAGGGTAGGATTGAGCCAGTATAAATTAAACACCATAATAAAGCGTTTTTATTATTGAACAATTGCTTACCAATGGTGAACAAAACTTGTAAGGTTATAATGCCTACAATAGCATTGGGTAAGCGAGCTGCAAATTCGTTTACACCAAACAGTTTCATACAAATAACTTGCAACCAAAAGAAAAGAGGAGGCTTTTCCCAAAAGGCGATATAGTTAATTTGCACATCCAAAAAATTACCGCTAACCAACATTTCGCGAGCAGATTCGGCAAAGTTAATTTCATCCCAATCAAATAAATGTACTGCACCAATAAAAGGAATAAACAACAAAGCTGCTATTACTAATAACAGTAAACGGACTTGCCAAGTATTTTCTTCCCTAAAAAAATTATTGAATAATTTGTTCAACGTTTTAATTTTAAACCTTGCTGCAAAGTTGGATATTTTTTTACAAAATACCTATCAACTATTACATAAGCTATCAGTACACTAAATACACCAAGTATTGCACCTACATAAACATCTACAAAAAAATGTTGTAATAAATAAACTCGGCTTAGTGCGGCAAGCATAGCCAAGCAAATTGCTAATAAGCTAAACCACTTTTTATTAACCATTAAGGCTATTAATAATAACATTGCAAAAGCAGTAATAGTATGCCCACTAGGGAAGCTGTTGTGTGTATGATAATCAAAATTAGGGATCAGGTTGCTAAGTTCGCCATTGGTAAAAAAAGCAGTTGGACGAGGCAGGCCTTTAAACAATATTTTCTTAAACAAATAACTTAAAATACCTGTTAGTATAAATGCAATGGTACCTATTAATGCAAATTTGTAACGTACAAATAAGGCGATTATAATTGGAATTACAAACAAAACTCCAAGTCCTAATTGAGTAATGATGGTAAAAAAAAGATCTAAAAAATTACTACTGTTTTCATTAAACCAAAGCACCATATCGCCCTTTTGGCTGCAGAGGATGCACAGCAAACCAAGTACTAAAAATAGGAGATAAATTAACCAGAATGGTTTTATGTTTTTGGTAAATGGCAATGCTAAAATTTTGGTGAAGTTAATAATTTAGAATAGCTTCAAAGGTTACTTTTGCTTTTAATTAATTTCGCTTCTATTCAATTTTACTAAAAGCTAAATCTAAGTCTTTTATTAATTCTTTTGGGTTATCTAAACCTACAGAAAAGCGGATGAGATTAAATGGTCGAGTAGAGAAACTATAATTTTCGCTTGTTGTTAATACGCATAGCGGAAATACCAAAGATTCGTAACCACCCCAACTTACCGCCAAATGAAAGAGCTTTAAGGCATCAACAAATTGTTCTACTTCTGCAATATTAGTTGCTTTTATTTCAATAGAAAATAAACCAGGCGCAGCAGTCATTTGTTGTTTGGCTAAATTATATTGTGGGTTGTCTTCATCAAAAGGGTAGTACAATTTTTTTACTTGAATATGTTTTTTTAAATAGCTAACCACCTGCTCCGTATTTTGGGTAATGTGCTGCAAACGAATAGATAAGGTGCGCAATGATCGCAACATTAACCAAGCATCATTAGGTGAAATGACTGCCCCAAAAGTCATATATTCACCTTGAAAAATTTTACGAATGTGTGCTTTACTTCCTATAATAACTCCGGCCACAACATCACTATGGCCTGCCAAATATTTGGTGGCAGAATGAACAGATATATCAATTCCCATCTCTAATGGTTTTTGATAAATAGGGGAGGCATAACTGTTGTCGATAATAGTGGTAATGTTGTGTTGCTTTGCTAATGTTGCAACCGCTTTTATATCTTGCAGCTCGTAGGTAATAGAATTTGGGCTTTCTAATATAATGAGTTTGGTGTTTTGTTGAATGGCATTTTTAAAATGTTCAACTTTTTTGCCATCTATAAATGTAGTAGTAACATTAAAGCGTTTTAAGGTAATGTCTAACAGCTTGTTAGTCCAACCATAAGGGTGGGCCACGCAAATAATGTGATCGCCGTGGCTAACTTGTGCCGTAACTGCTGCTGAAACGGCAGCACTTCCACTACTTAAAACCAAGGCATCTTCACCACCTGCTAAAGCAGCAATTTTTTTTCGTAAGATGGCTACAGTTGGGTTACAGCCACGGGTGTAAAGTGGTGTATTTAATTCATCTTTTATGCTTTCGCGCATTTGATGAACCGAGGTAAAAGCAAAGTTACTGCTTTGTATAATTGGTGGACTAACTGCTTGAAAATATTGATTGCGTTCTTCACCTAAATGATTGGTAATGTAGCTCTGATCCATGGTTCTTTTTTGTAGGTAAGGTAAGCAGAAGTGTTGTACTTCTAACAATAAAATAACGTAAATTTGTATCATAATAAAAATGAATAATAACCTAATAAAATTTATAAATGGCAATGCATAAAGGAAAGCCGGCCATTATTTCTTTAGTACAAATTTGTAAAGCCCATCAAATAAAGAATGTGGTAATTTCTCCGGGTTCGAGAAATGCACCATTGACCGTTGCTTTTTTTGAGGATGAGTTTTTTAATTGCTACGCTATAAAAGATGAACGTTCAGCTGGATTTTTTGCTTTGGGCTTGGCGCAACAAAACAGGCAACCAAGTGTATTGGTATGTACTTCGGGTTCGGCAGCTTTAAATTACGGGCCAGCAATTGGGGAGGCTTTTTATCAGAAATTACCAATGTTGGTGCTTACTGCCGACCGGCCTAATGAATGGATTAATCAAGGAGTTGGACAAAGCATGCGGCAGCAAAATTTGTTTGCTAATTTTATTTTAAAAAGTATAGAATTACCACAAGAGCCTTGCAATGAACAAGCCTTATGGTTTAATGACAGATTGGTGAATGAGGCTATTTTAACTGCAATAGGTTTGCCAAGTGGCCCTGTACATATTAATATTCCACTAAAAGAACCACTGTATGAAAAGCTTGCTGAAATAAAGCATCAACCTAAAATAATAAAACAAACTAAAGTAGAAATTAGCTTACCTGTTGCCGAAGTAGAAGCTTTAAAAACCGAATGGCAAGCTTGTAAAAAGGTAATGATTTTGACGGGAATGTTTAGACATAGCCAACAGTTTAATGCTTTATTAAAACAAGTTTCGCAGTTTGGCCAAGTAGTAATATTATCAGAAACTAATGCTAATTTGTACGATGAAGATTATGTTAATTGCATTGATAGAACGATTGCATCGATAGAAGATGAAACAGCTTTTGCGCCAGATTTGCTGATAACTTTTGGTCATTCAGTAATTTCAAAACGAGTAAAGAAATTGTTGCAAGAGGCTCAAATAAAACATCATTGGCACTTAGATGAAAGCGGTCAAATTTATGATACTTATAAAGCATTAACCAAAGTTATTACTTGTAATGCCGATGATTTGATGCAACATATTATTGGTTTCGAAACTGTTGAAAGTAGTTATAAAAGCCATTGGCAAGCAATTTTGAAAAAGGCAGGCGATGGGCATTTAGCTTATATTAAAAACTGTACCTTTAGTGATTTTAAAGTGTATGATATTGTTTTGAACAGCTTACCCCCAGAAAGTATTTTACACGCTGCTAACAGCACTTCGGTAAGGTATTTACAATTGTTTAACAATAGAAATGACTTAACTTATTTTGCCAACCGTGGTGTTTCTGGTATTGATGGTTGCACTTCTACGGCAGTTGGTTATTCAATAAATAGTGAAAAACCTGTTACCTTAATTAGTGGCGATATCGCTTTTTTTTATGATGTAAATGCGCTTTGGAATGACTACTTACCGCCACACTTTAAAATTATAATTGTCAACAATGGCGGTGGTGGTATTTTTAGAATTATTGATGGGCCTTCAACTACAAATGCATTAGATAAATATTTTGAAACTAAGCATCAAACAAAAGCAAAAAATGTTGCTGCCACTTACGGACTTGTTTATTTTTCTGCCGACCATGAAGTTGATTTAAAACAAAATTTAGTAGCTTTATTTGAAACCAAGCAAGCTGCTATTTTAGAGGTGTTTACCCCAAGTGCAGAAAACGATAAGGTGTTGAAGGAGTATTTTACGTTTTTGAAAGGCTAGGTTGCTGCATTGCAAATACAAGCGCTTATAAATCCTAATTGCAAATCAAGATTTTAGCAAACTCTTAATCACCCCACTTTTAGCAACCGTCTCTTCCCACTCGTTTTCAATGTTAGAATCTTTAGTAATGCCACCGCCAACAAAAGCCAACGTGTTAGTGGGTGTTATTTTTGCGCAACGTAAGTTTACATATAATTGTGTTTTGTTAGGTTGAACCATTCCTAAAAAACCGGTGTAATATTGGCGATCATAATTTTCTATTTCTAAAATATGTTGAATCGCTTTTTGCTTTGGTAAACCAGCAACTGCAGGGGTAGGGTGTAGTGCTTTTATTAATGCAGCTAATTTATTTTTACCAACTTCAATTTGATAATTGGTTTTTAAATGCTGAATGTTGCCTGCCGTAATCGTTTCTGTTTCGCTTTTGGTACTAATTTTAAGGTTTAAATCTTGGCAAATCTTTTCAATGTATTCACCAACCAAACCTTGTTCTTCAATTTCTTTATTGCCCCAAACTTTATGATCCGTTATTTTTTTTGTGCCAGCTAATGCCACTGTTTTGGCAATATTATTTTTATAATGAAGCAAAACTTCGGGTGTAGCACCCAGCCATAAACCGATACCCGGCAAGTTAAATAAATAACAAAGTGCATAAGGGTTTTGGGCACAAAGCTGGTCAAATTTTCCCGCTAAGGTGTTGAGTTCAATTTCAGCAAGTAGTTCAATTCTACTAAAAACAATTTTTTTTAAAGTATTGTTTTTTAGTAAGTTAAGCTGTTTTTGTAAAGTGTTTTTATAAGATGCATAATTTATAACACGCTCATTAAATGTATATTGATTAGGTTTTTTAAGTATTGGAACTTCTGTTAAGTTAATGGTTTTAAATGATGTGGTAAAAACGTTTGGTTTTATTAAAACCATTGACGTTTTACCATCATTTATAAAGGGGTGAATTAAAAAACCTTCTTGTTTAAAATCAATATCTTCTACAACATAATTTTCATTATACTGTGCAATTAAACTAATTTTTTCATTAGGATATTTGAATATTGCAAAAGGAATATTACTTTTTATATAAACATCAATTAAAGTTTGAAGCTGCTTAATTTCCATTTAAAAATCAATTTCATTATTTGAAATTCATATAAAAAAACTAACTAAACAATTCTTCATCTCTAATCAACAATAAAATAGAAGTGTGCGGAACGATCACATATTTTTCGCCATTAAACTCAATTTGAAAAGCTGAGCTTTGAAAAAATACAGCTAAATCGCCTTCACTTGCTTGCAACGGAATGTATTTCCCATCGTATTTTTTGGCTTTCCATTCTTCTTCAATTTCGTGTGAAGGAATGGCATAGCCTGGCCCTGTTTTTACCACATAACCGCTATTCATTTTTGCATTTTCTTTTACACCAGGCGGTAAATACAAGCCTGCGTTAGTGCGCTCACTCGCTTTCTTAGGCTTTATTAAAACCCTATCTCCAACTATTATAAAGTTGGAGATATTTTGTTTGTTTAAGTTTATAGTTGACAATTGAATCTTCTATTTAATAAAAATTTTAGTAGAATAAGTTTGCTTATCCATTTCGAAAGTGATTAAATAAATACCTTTTGCAGTTGCCGTTAAGCTAAACTCATTTTCATTTTGGTTAACTGCAATTGTTTTTCCGTTCATACCAAAAGCCATTATATTTTGTATTGAATTTACAGTAGTAATTCTGAAACTGTTAGCACCTTTTTGTATAATATTTATATTTATACTAGGCGTAATTTCTTCAATACCTACATCAACCTGCATTACATCACTTACCATCATCGGAAATAATTGATAACCTTCATCAAGCGGTACTTCACTATCATATTGGCCACCTATACCAAGCACTTGAAAAGTTGCATCTGCAGTTCCTAAATCACTAAATGGAATATTTGCTAACGGTGTATTATTATCTATTCTTACTATTACCGTTTCCCCATTAACCGTTTCAAATTCTACATTAAAACTACTACCATCGCCTAACCATCTACTTTCATCAGTAATGCTTAATCCGTTAAATAACACATTTTCACTTTCCGTATTTTCACTTAAATTATTTACTTCTTTAAATTCTTGAATATCATTTTCTGAACTGTTAACCGTTAACGCATCTATAGCTATTTGAGTTAAACCGTTAAATTGATCAATGGTTCCTTCAACTGTAATTTCATCGCCTGGCGTAACCACGTATTCAAAATCTGTATTATTGTTAAAAATACCAATACCAGCTGTACCATCGTGAATTGTAAATAGCAAGCCACCAGCATTAAATAAATTAATACCTTGCACCACACCAGTTAGTTGACATTTAACATCTAAAGAGTCAGCAACGCCATCTTCATTTTCTGTAGTAACCGCTTCAATTGCGTATTGAGGCAAAGCTATTTTTGGCGCATCATTATCTTCAATGGTTATTGTAATGCTACTTTTGTTTAATGTTATTTCAGCGTTTTCAATTTCAAAATTAATAACAATGGTCTCCGCCTCTTCTTCTATTTCATCATCAATTAAAGTTACCGATGCGTTTATGTTTTGATTAGCACCATCGGCGGCCATAATGTTTATTACTTCAGATGATCTTGTAAAATCTTCATCAATTGTTGCTGTGCCATCACCTATTGTAATTATAACGTCAAAATTATCAGTAACATTTGTTATTTGAATCGGAATCCCAATTTCTCCAACCGCTTCGCTATAAGAAGTATTAGAAGCCATTATATTTACTGTTGTACCATTTGTGGTACTTTCGCCAAAACTTTGACCAACATTAGTTGCGCCAGGTGTTTCAGGCTGAGATGGACTCCAAACAAAATCATCATAATTTGAACCAGTACCAGTAAGCTGTAAAGAAGTTCCGATTTCAGCTGTATTGGTTTCTTCCACTCCAATGTTTTCCGAAACTGTACCATTTGCTGGGCCATCAGCTGCATTAATCATACCTTCATAACTTAAAAACTGTATTAAACTTTCTGTACAACTATTATATAAAGCCAATCCATCGGGTCCGCCATTTTGAAAGCCATTGGTTTCTATAAGAATCCATACAAAGCCAAAACCATCATTTTGATCTTCTATAATACCGCTTAATTTTTCTACTGCATAAACCGTACTGTTACTACCATTGTAAAAATGTATTTCGTAGCAACTTAAATCTACTCCAGCAGAGGCCGCAATTTCCACACCTTCATTAACATCTTCTCCGGCATTGTCGTAATGAATTTCATTAATAAAAATAGTTTGTGCATAAAGCGCAAGTGAAGCAAACATTATAAATGTTGTAAACAAGTAATTTCTAAACATAATCTGTCTTTTTTGTAAAGATAAAAGTAAAATTTACTATAATTGTAGTTATTAATGTCAAAGAAACAAAATATTTTTGATAGGAACGAAAAGCCAGCAAAAGGTAAGATATTATTATCCGAACCTTTTATGTTAGACCCTAATTTTAAGCGTAGTGTGGTGTTTTTATGTGCGCACGATGAAGAGGGATCATTAGGTTTTGTTTTAAACCATAAAGCAAAAGTTACGATACCTGAATTATTTCCAGAGTTTGATTATTTGGACATTAATTTGTATTACGGTGGGCCAGTTGAACCCAATACGGTTCATTATTTACACAAATTAGGCGATGTTATACCCGATAGTGAATTAATTGCTGATGGTATTTATTGGAGTGGATCTTTTGAAGTGTTGAAAATTTTGATGGCTCAAAAACAAGTTGGCCCTAAAGATGTAAAATTTTTTATTGGTTACAGCGGTTGGGGACCTGGCCAAATTGAAGATGAATTGAAAGAAAACTCTTGGTTTGTTACCAGTGCTAAAAACGATGACATTTTTAACGATCAACCAGATAAACTTTGGAATGACATTTTAAAAGATATGGGAGGGGACTACAAACAAGTATCTAACTATCCGGAAAACCCAATGTTGAATTAAAGTAGTTGCTGTTAAAAGCTATAATGGTTATACTAATTTTTGGATGACGCCATTAAAAACGCATCTGTTTATTTAAAAAAATTAACAAACGATTTAAACTTTAAAATGATGTAATACCAAGCAACATTTTATGTAAAACTTATTGTTAATTCTAATTAGTAGAAATGGTTTTACTTAAAAAATGATCTTTAAAAGGCACTTTCCATTCTGTTTCAAACAAAACTTTGGTATTTACTAAGTTGTTAAAAACAAGAGTTTTATCATCAATTTCGCCACTTGTTACTTTCTGAAGAAAAGTTGCTTTATCGCAAGCAAAAACATCTAAGCCTTTCATGTAAGTTACACTTAATCGGTCAAACAAATCTACAGTAAAAGTTTCGCAAATTTCTTTTATTAAATGCACCGATTTATCGATGGAACAACCACTTGCCTGTACTTCAATTTCATTTACTACAATAACCACAAAGCGGTTGTAATATACATCGCCAAAGGCATTTAATTGTTGGCCGTGTGCTGCCCAATCTTCCATAAACTCTTTCATACGCTTGCGTATGGCGTCTACTTCCGAATCTCTAAACTCGCGGTTGCTTTGGTAAATCCAAACCTTCGAGTCTTGAGGCATATCTTCATAATGGGTCATAACTTATGTTGTATTATCTGCAAATTAACGTAAAAAGGCCGTCAAATAGTCTATTTATTTAAAATAGTATTGATTATAAATTATTCTGTTGAGCTATTATCTCTGCAATATCTAAAACTTGGGCGTTACTTTCTTTTTCTTTTAAGCCATCGGAAAGCATGGTCATACAAAATGGGCAAGCTGCTGCAACCACTTCGGCTTTACTTTCCAACATATCTTCGGTACGTTCTTGGTTTACTCTTTTGTGGCCTTTTTCTTCTTCTTTAAACATTTGTGCGCCGCCTGCACCGCAACATAAACCTTTGGTACGGCATCTTTTCATTTCTACCAAATCGGCATCTAATTGTTCTAATATTTTTCTTGGTGCTTCGTAAACCCCATTAGCCCGGCCTAAAAAGCAACTATCGTGATAAGTTATTTTTTTTCCTTTAAAAGTACCACCTTCTGTAACCTTTATACGGCCATCGTTTATTAATTGTTGCAGTAACTGGGTATGATGTATTACTTCATAATTACCACCCAATTCTGGATATTCGTTTTTTAATGTATTGAAACAATGTGGACAGGCCGTTACTATTTTTTTTACGTTGTAACCATTTAGTGTGGTTATGTTTTGCAAAGCCATCATTTGAAACAAAAATTCGTTACCAGCTCGCCTTGCCGGGTCGCCATTACAAGCTTCTTCTTGCCCTAGTATGGCAAATTTCATATCTGCTGCGTTTAATATTTTGGAAAAAGCGATTGTTATTTTCTTTGCTCTTTCATCAAAACTACCAGCACATCCTACCCAAAATAAAATTTCTGGCGTTTCATTACTGGCTATCATTTCTGCCATTGTAGGTACTTTATATTCTGCCATTTATTACTGTTAATTTATACTGTTGATTAAACTAATTCTTTGGTCCAATTATCTCTGTCGCTTGGTGGAAACTGCCACGGCGCTTGGTTATTTTCAATATTATTAAACATTACATTCCATTCTTCTGGCGATTTTGAAGCCTCCAAAATTTGGTATCTTCTTAATTGTAAAATAATATCTAATGGGTTAATACTTACCGGACATTCTTGCACACAAGCATTACAGCTGGTGCAGGCCATTATTTCTTCGTTAGTAATATAATCAATCAATAACGATTTACCATCATCAAAAACTTCGTTAGCCTTTTTACCTTTGGCTACCTCTTCTAAACGGTCGCGCGTATCCATCATAATTTTACGAGGCGATAGTAGTTTGCCAGTTTGGCTAGCAGGGCAAGCGGCAGAACAACGCCCGCACTCGGTGCAGGTATAAGCATCTAACAGATTTTTCCACGTTAAGTCGGTAACATCTTTTGCGCCAAATTTTTGTGGTGCAGCATCATTTTCGGGAGCGGGTGGTGTAAAAGATGGGTCGAACATGGCTTTTACTTCATTAGTTATAGCTGGCATATTTTCTATTTGTCCGGCTGGTTTTTCATCTAAAAAATAGGTGTTTGGAAATGCAAAAAAGATATGTAAATGCTTAGAGTAGGGGATGTAAACTAAAAAGGCTAACACGCCAATTAAATGACCCCACCAACCCCATCTTTCTAAAAAATGAAGTGTACCTGTTGATAAACCACTTAGCAATGGCGCTACAAAATTTGAGCTAATAGCAAAATTATATTTATCAGCATAAAGTGCAGAATCTGCTCCATTCATTAAAAAAATATGTGCTACTAACCATATTTCCCAAAGTAAAATTAGGTTGGCATCTAACTTGGGCCAACCCTTCATTTCGGGCATTATAAAGCGTGGTAATTTTAATAAATTTCTTCTTGCCAAAAAAATGAACGTTGCTATTAATGCAAAAACACTTAGTATTTCTATAAAGCTGATAATAAAGGTGTACAAACCTTTAAAACCATCGCCAAAGGTATTTAAAAATAAGCGATGCTTGCCCAAAAAGCCATCAGCAAAAATCTCTAATAATTCTACTTGTGTAATAATAAAGGCTACGTAAATAAAACCGTGTAATATGGCTGGTATAAAATTTTGGAACATCTTTTTTTGCCCCAATGCAAGCAGTAGCATATTTTTTACCCCGTTGGGATTATTTATCGCTACAGAACGACCTAATTTAATATTAGCTGTTATTTCAGATAACTTTCTTATAAAAAGAAAAAAACATATACCTGTAATTGCAATAAATATGATTTGTGCTATCAAACTATCCTAATTTTAATTTGATGGTAAATTTAGTATATTTTGGGTTAAAATTAACTAAGACTTTAGGTGAAAGCACTTATTTCCGCTATTTTTGGATAATATAAAATTATTGTGGTATGAATATTTTAGGCGCAGATAAAATTACTGCTAAACTTAAAAGAATAGCTTACGAAATAGTTGAAAAAAATTATGATGAACAAGAGCTGTATTTGTTAGGAATAAAGCAAAGGGGAACCGTTATGGCAAATATTTTAGCTGAACATATAAGAGCTATTAGCGGTATTAAAGTTATTTTGAATACTGTATTTATTGAAAAAAGAAACCCGTTAGAGGAAGATATTGACCTTGCCAAAAAGGTAAAAGAGTTAAACGAAAAGGTAGTAATTTTGGTAGATGATGTGGCTGATACTGGCCGAACTTTATGCTACGCCATAAAACCGCTATTAAACTATTTACCAAAAAAAATACAGGTAGCGGTTTTAATTGACCGGATGCACAAACTATTTCCGATACAGGCAGATTATGTTGGAGTGCAACTTTCTACTAATTTAAATGAATATGTTAAGGTTCAATTCGGTGAGGACCCAAGGGTTTACTTCGGTTAATTTTTTTCTTTGAGGTAACATTTGATTTACTTTCTATTTTACTTTTTTCAAGTTTTTCTTCTTTTAAGTTTTTCTTCTTACTTTTCTTTTTAAAATCTTTTACTTCAAAGTAAAGTTTAGCACTAATTATGTGGTTTACTCTTTGGTTTTCTATATTAAATTTTTCTCGATAAATATAGCTTAGTTTCAAATCGTGTTTTTTATTTACTTTATATGAAAAACCAGTTATAATTCTAAACTGATCGGGTGTTATTGACTGCCTACTTATATTATTAAATAAAGACACCGAAATAAATGGTTTTATATTTTTTAAATTTCTATATTTTAAGGTTATCCGATTTCTCCAATAAAAGTCTTCATAAAAAATAAATCCGCTTGTTTTTTCAAATGCATTATTTTCAAAGGTTTTTTGAAAACGCATTCTATAATCAATACCAATATTGTCATTTTTTAAAACGCCATACACAATATCAACAATTGGCCTAATTAGCCACTCGGCTTCTTCATTATGGGTAAATCTAAATGAAGTAGCGGCTTTTAATTTTTTACTAATTTTTTTTAATGGAAAAGAAAGCCCTATCTGCCCAAAGTTTTGTTTTACTATACTTATGTTTTCTCTTAACCTGGTTTGAAGAGAAAAATTTAAATCAATTTTTTTGGTGATCTCTTTAGAGAAATCTAAACCAGTCCATAATTCTGTATCTACATCAGAACCTTTTGCAATTAATAGCTGCGCATTGCCTTTTACAAAAAAACCGCAAATAAGAGCTAATAAAAGTAAAAATTTATATTTCTTGAGGAATAGACTCTTCATCTGTTTCTTGTGCAACTTGAGGCTGCTTGTCGGTATCATACATAATTTGAATATTTGCTACATCTCTTAAAAAGTCAATATTTTTTATTTTTACACTTTCTATTACTAAGCCAGTTCTTTCAGTTAAATCATTAAATAAAATTTGTTTTCTGATAGGAGTAATATTTTCTATTTTTTCGTACACAATATTATAAGAGGTTAGTGTTTGTTGCACCATTAACTTTTCAAGCCAATAAGTCATTACCATAATTATTATGTTTATGGAAAAAAGTTCCAAATAACTCAGTCTATCACTAGTGAGCGCATTAATTACGCCTAAAGTAATTACAACAAACAAATAGGTCATTTCCTTAACCTCAACGGCCTCGGTTCTATAGCGCAATATAGAAAACAATGCAAAGAGCCCAAAACCAAAGCCTACCCCAATATCTACTTTGGCCATTATATAAACCATAAAGAAAATTAGGGAATTAAAAGCGATGAAGGTGAAAAAGAAATCTTTATTTTTCGAGAATTTATAGTATAAATTAACTACCACAATAGTTACTGCAATGTTTAAAATATACCTAACAAAAAGTTCTAAAAACTCCACCCCATTAAATAATGGGGTTTCAAAAATTTGTGTGTTTTGTAGTGATTCAAATATGCCCATTTGCAATTTTATTTAACGTTAGAATTTTTGGTTTAAAACGGTTGTTTTTTAGGTGGGGAAATGACTTAGCCATACCAATGCAATATTTGCTCATGCCCATTTGCTTAATTCTAAGATCTTTAAAAATTTTGAAAATAGGGGAACCCAAAGATACCCGATCTTGCTTTACTTCGGCTATTACAACATTTGGTAATGCGGTATAGTTTGTAAAATTAAAATAATCTAAACTTAAATCAATAGTAAATCTTTCTTGTCTTTCTAAAGAGGCTAAGGTAATTCTTTTATAAAAAATTAATAATCGTGGCTCAAAATCTTTAGCAAAGTATGGTGTGTTTTCTTCTATAAATGAAATACTTTTGCCTTCAATAATGGTATTTACCATCAAATCTTCAATTCTACTTTTTATGGTACGGCCCGTGTTGGTTTTAAATTTAACTTCAAAAAAACAGGTATCAGTATCTACATATCTTCTATACCTAATTTTATATCTGTTTAATTTTCCTCTATGATGCTCGTAATACAGCCTGTTATCGGGCGTATCAAAATACATACTTTCGTAATTAAAAAGTCGTAAATCATCAATAGTTAATACAGAGTAATATGGTTTAAGCAGGTTTAAAAGTGGAATTAGTTTGTGCAGGCCTAAAACATATTTTGTATCTTTTCGGTTAAGTAAACCAATATTGAGTATGTCTGATAATGAAATAGACTTAAAAGACTTTAAATTTTCTTCTATTTGTTCTTCTGCAATCAAATTATATTTTGCTTAAATAAAGGTTTATAATTTTTTTTTTTGATGCTAATAATTTTTTATGATGATTTCTGGGGCATTAATTGTTTGATTATTCTCATTTATTTCAACATTAATGATAAAAGGTATTGATGGTGCAATACAAGAATCTCCCCTACATTCTGAATACGCAAATATTTTATAATTCCCTTTTCTTAAATTAGTGAAAATGTATTTTCCATCGTAATGAGTTTTTATATCATCATCAAAAACTTCATTTTCTCCATAAATAATATAAATATTTTCGTCATAAGCAGGAAAGCTATCTTTAATTTCGTTTAAAGAATTTAATTCTAGCATTGTAGCAATGCCTTTTATGGTTGAAGTACCACCAACGCCTTCGGGTTTTTGACATGAAGTTATAAAAATAATTACAATAACTATTAATAAAATGTATTTTGCTTGCATTTTGACGATAGCTTAAATATACGATTTTTAATAAACAATGTTCAATAAATATGCCATAAAAAAAGCCCGAATTTCTCGAGCTTGTAATTTTTTACTAAAAGATGCTTACATCTTTTCTTGTATCATTTTTTTAAGCACGGGTTTTGGTACAGCACCAACTTTTTTATCAACTACTTCACCATTTTTAATAAATAGAATAGTAGGTATATTTCTAACCCCATATTTTTGAGAAATTTCAGGATTGTCATCAACATTTACTTTGCCAATTGCAACCTTACCATCGTACTCTTTGGCTAACTCATCAATTATTGGCCCAACCATTTTGCACGGGCCACACCAAGGTGCCCAAAAATCGATAACTGAAAGGGTTTCGTTTTCTAATACTGTTTGCTGAAAATTAGCGTCTGTAAATTCTAAAGCCATATTTAAATTAAATTTTATTTTTTTATTAATTATAAAACTACTTAAAAACTAATATAGTTCAAAGATATAAAATTGCTTATAGAGTTTATGATTTGTTAACGAAATAAAGATTAAAACATTTCATTTTTGGGTAAACGATGTCTATTTCTTATCCAAATTGGTTTTACAATGTTATTATTCATTTTTACTGCTTTGGCTAATAGCAAACAACCAATAATAGTGCATAATGTTAAGGCAACTATAGAAGCTTCTGCTCCAAAAGCACCTCCGGTTAGTATTTCGGGGCCGTTTCTACTTGTTTCAAAAAAGCCATTAATATCTAACCCACTTACGGGTATACCAAAAAGGGGGCCTTGCATCCAGTTCCAAGCAAAATGTAACCCTATGGCCATCCATAATCTGCGGGTAAGCATATAAACAGCTACTAGCAAAATGCCCGCTTCAATAGCTATTGCAAAAGTACTAAAGGCGGTAACGTTTGGGTTGTTACCGTGTATTAAACCAAACAATGCAGCTTGTATAATTATGGCTATCCAAGTACCTAATAATTCTTCACTTAGTTTAAAAACAATTCCTCTAAAAATATATTCCTCTATAAAACCTGCTATTAATAGTTTTGGTAAGAAGTTTAAAAGATTAGCGGTACTGTTGATTGCTTCAAATTGTAAAACTCCAATTAAATACATTATTAGAACAACTGTACTGAAAATTAATGCCCCGAGTAATAAGCCAAAACTGGTTTCTTGTATTGCATGTTTTGGACTTAACTCTAAAGCAGGGCGATTTTCAACAAAACGGGTATAGGTTGCAAAGCCTGCTGTAGCACCAATTATCATTAAAAGGCTGCCTAACAAATTTGGCGTAAAATTGAAGAAAACACCCAGCGAGGTGGCAATTAATTGGCCAATATTATAGGGTACTAATATGAAAATTAATTTAATAAACAACCTGCATAAAGGAAATTGAATAAGGGCTTCTAATGGTGTATTAAAAGTGCTTCTTGTAAAAAGCTGTTCAGGTAAAAATGCCTTCATCAAAAAATGTATTATGGTTGAGCTAAGCTGTTATTTTATTAATTACTTTAACAGCTTTGGTAAAATGAACGCCATAAATTGCCAATTCTTTTAAAATCGGTTTATAAATTTGAGGCTCAATAGGAATTTTTAAACCTCTACAATTAATTTCATCTGTTAGTAAAAGTTTTGTTGCTATTGCTAATGGCACGCCAACTAATCTACTCATAGCAGTATCAGTTGCATCTTTACCTTCATAAGTTAAGGTTGAACTTAATTTTTCAATTCTATTTTCAAGCTCGTACTCCAAAATATGCGTCATTACAATTAAATCTTTATCGTTTGGTTGAAGTGCCCATTTTTCTTCTAATAAATCTTGTAGAATTTGTGCAGGAGTTGCATTTTTTAATTTTATTTTTCTGTTGTCAAACAATTCTAACCAATCTAATTTGTCTAAAATTATATTATCGTTGGGCAGGTTTAAAAATTGTTGTAGTCTTTGTTTAAGGGTGTTTTTATCGGTAGCTCCTACGTTGGGTAAAAAGGCGCTAATCATTTGATTATAGGTTAGGTTTTGCGAACCAATAATTGGAAAAGAATCATCAGTTAAGCCCAACTGAACCAGAGTAGCCCAGGCATCGCAAAAACCTTGTTTACGTAAAGTACCTCTAATAAAAGTTGGTATTTTTTCAAGCTGATATTTAGTGGTATATTTTAAAGAGTCGCGGTTGGCATAGGCATCAAAATTTCCATAGCCTTCAACGCTAATTTCATCATACAATTTAAATAAACGATGGTATGGAATAAATTTTAACCGGTTGTCTTTTTTATATTGGGCCGTACCTTGACCAGCCAAAACAACATTGCGGGGCGCCCAAGTAAATTTGTAGTTCCAGGGGTTAGTATCTGACTCTGGTGCAATTAAACCACCAGTAAATGAGCGTACCGAAGTTAACGTTCCATTTTTTTGTTCAATTTGGTTAAGCAGGCTCATTATTGTCATATGATCGATGCCTGGGTCTAAACCACATTCTCCTAAAAACAATAAATTTTTGCTTTTCACAGCCTCTTCCATCTGTTTCAACTTTTTTGAAACATAAGAGGCCGTAATTAAATGGCTATTGTATTTTAAGCAAGTTTCAGCAGGTATATGATGTAATTTTGCTGGTAATAAGCTTACTACTACATCGTGTTGTTGTATTTGAGTTTTTCGCTGCTCATCATCTAAAACATTAAATTCTATAGCCTTGGCATTAGGGTGATTTTTCACCTTTTCTGAGGCCAATTTTAAGTTAAGATCACCAACAGTTACTTTCCAATTATAGGTAGTGCTATGCTTTACCAAATAATCAATAAGTGGTTGGGCTACCAAGCCGGCACCAATCACAAAAATATTTTTCATTTAAAAAAATTAGGCGGTACAAATGTATTTAAAAGGTATTAACTATTGTATAAAATGTTGCATAAAATTGTTTTTAGTATGATGCTTGCACAGAAAATTTTATATAATATTAATTATCAAATGTATTATTTTATTGCAAAATCGTATTAAAATTTTCAATCTTCATTTTTAGCTTTTATTGGTAGCTCTATATAAAAGGTTGTGCCTTCACCTAACTTAGTTTCAAAGTAAATTTTGCCGTTACTTTGTTCAATAATTTGTTTAGTTATTGCTAAGCCCAAACCCATACCAGAACCTTTTGTAGTAAAGTTTGGGGTAAACACTTTGTGTTGTATAGCTTCTGGTATACCACTTCCATTGTCTTTAAAACTAATATGCACCTTGTTTTCTTGCCTTATTGATTTCACCACTACAAGGCCTTTACGATCTTCGGGTATAGCTTGAATAGCATTTTTTATTAAGTTGTTAAATACCTGTACTAATCGGTTTTTGTCGGAGTAAATCCAATAAGGTTGTTTAGGGTTGTTGTAGTTAATGGTTACACTTTGCGTACCATCGTCATATAAAGGTAAAACATTACCAATTAGTTCGTTTACATTTATAATTGAATTTTGTGCTTTTGGCATTTTTGCAAACGATGAAAACTGCGATGCTATATTGGCCAAGTTTTCAATTTGCTCTACCATTGTTTTGCTTACTTTTACGGTTAACTCTTTTACGCTAGGGTTATTATCTTTTAAAGCACGTTGTAAATGTTGTATGCTTAACTTCATTGGGGTTAAAGGGTTTTTAATTTCGTGTGCAACTTGCTGGGCCATTTCACGCCAAGCAGTTTGTCGTTCTCCTTCGGCTAGCAAGTTTGCGCTAATTTCTACTTCTTGTATCATTTGGTTGTAACCATTAATAAGTTTACCAATCTCATCATTGTAAGACCATTCAATGGGGTCGTGTTTTTTTCCTAACCTAAATGACCCCATTTTTTCGCTTACTTTGGTTAAAGAACTAGTTAATGTTTTTGAAAGCAGTAGTGCTAATAAACTTCCTAATATAAATAAAAAAACATATACGTTTATTAGGGCTAATATAAATTCTGCCACATTGTTTTGTGTAGTTTTATCAGCACTTGTATAGTATGGTATATTAATTATAGACAGCAGCTTATCATTAATATTATTTTTTAATTGAAAATAGAATGAAGTATAAGCCAATTCACCAATTTTTTCAGAATGTTGTGTTTCATAATTATCGTTTATAATTAGCTTTTTAAGCACCGCTGGGCTTAGCTTTTCTGGCGAAAGTTCTTTATTAATGGTGGCTCGCAGTGAGGAGCCAATTAAATCTCCATCAATATTAAAAATATTTATATCAACACCATGTATTTTAGATAGGGAGGAGCTTAAACTATCTAGAGTGAATTTTATTTTTTTTGTAATGTTGGCTATTTCCTTTTTAAGTTGATTTTCTTTTTCATCATCCGATAAAAAAGAATTGGTAACTAAGGCTTCTTTAAAATCTGCATTTACTTTTACTACAAAATCAGAGTCCTTTAATCGTTGATCTTCAATTTCACTTCTTAAACGGGTTTCAACAGCTTCTTTTTTAGCTAATAGGCGGCTGTTATCATAGTTATCAAATTGTTGCAACAAAAAATAGGTAATAATTGTGCCAGTTAAAACAAAGCTAAACAGTAATAAAGCAATCATAGCTCCGTTTAAGCGATTGCTGAAAGAGGAGAAAAAATATTTAAAAGGGCTGCTGTGTGTAATTAAAGCATTAATGAGCGTGTATACTAAATATAAAGATCCAAAAAATAAAATTACTATGGCATAAATAAATGAAAATAAGGATACTAATTTTACTGGGTTAAATACTTTTTTAGATAGAACCAAGTAAAAATCTTCTTCAAATGGAATTTCATAAATTAGGTGCGAATATCCTTCAATATCTTTAAAAACAATCTGATCATCGGGTATCTCAAATCTATCTTTATAATAATTAGGATATTCAAATACACCATTTTGCCCAGTAAGCTTTATGGCACTATTTTGGTCGGCTTTATTTTTTTCGTAAAATGCATAGCTGTATTCGCTCGAAACCTGAATAGTACGGCTTTGCACTTTGCTTTGTAATAACTCTGGATATATTAAAATTTGTTCTTTAGATTTTGGTTCAATTTCAATATATAAGTCTCCTATTTGTAAGGTGTCTTTATTAATAGTTGCGGTACCAATATATTGATAGCGGTTGGCCTTGTCTCTAAATAAGGTTAAGTTGGGGTCGTTGGTGTTTCTGCCATAGCTTGACATTTTTACCCTTAAATCTTGTCTTTTAGGGCCTTTACTTTTAATTTGAAAACCTCTTTTGCCAAATACATAGGTTCTTATTTTAAATTGGTTTAGATAATCGGAAAAATATTTAACTAATAATTGGTCATCAAATGTTTTTTTTAAGATGAATTTACTGGCAACAAATTCAACTAAGTAGGGGTCCTTTTCTATGTTTCGTATAATACTACTTAATTGATATTCGATATTTGGATCGTTACCTTTAGACAACTGCCTTGCCAAGTGTATTCTATGATCTTTTTCTTTTTCACTATCTAAAACAAAAATGTAAATAGCTAAAAATAGCGCACCAAAAGTTAACCAAACAAAAAAACTATTGGTTGAAAATTTCGAGGTTTTATTTTTACCATAATATTGAAATATAATGGCAACAGCAATTAGTAAAGCTGCAAAACCAAAGCATAAGTAATCATAATTTTGTTTTAAAAATTTTGAAAAGCCAAAATCAATTAAAAATACTAAAATAAAGGCTGTAGTAATGCTTAGTAATTTGTAAAACTCTTTAAATTCAACTGCTTCATTTAGCTTTTGAAATATATTAAATAAACAGTAAAATATGGTGAGCAAAAGCACCATACAAAGCAAGGCCAAAAGTAAATTATCAAGGTTGCTGCTATCTAAAAAAGAGAACACATCAAACTCAATAGTAGAATCGATAACTAAGCTAGCAATAATTTTTGAGATATAAATACCGCCTAAAACAAACATAAAAGCAAAACTAAAGTGTAGTGCTATTTGTGCAGTTTGACTAATTTTTGCTACCGGTTTTAAATTAAGCGTTCTATACAAAAATGCTACCAACCAAGTAATTAAAACTAAACTCAAAAATAAATCTCCTAATGAGCCAGAAAATTTTGAAGAGGCATATAGTGAAGGATCGAATAATTGTAAATCGTTAAAACCAGGCACATAATCTAATAAAAGAATAATGAAACCAATTAATATTATACCAGAAACAATAATACCATAACCTATTTTAAGCTTGTTTTGTTTTAAATAAGTTAAGGCCAAATTATTTATGTATAATAGCGTAATTACCAAGCCAGCTATAAAAAGTAATATAGATAAGAAGGAATATTTTTTTAGCTCATTTTTATTTACCGTTATCGAAAATAAATAATTACCGTTTGATTGATTAATATGCGTGGTAAAGGGAGGTATTTCATCTTTATTTTTTAAAACAATGTCATACAAATTACCCAGCTTAAATGCATCGTTAAATTTCTTTTTTAAATATTTACTTTCAATTTCGTACGTGTAGTAAATAGGCAGCAAACCTGCTATTGTGTATATATCATCTTTACCAACTTGTTTGGTTTTGCTATGTATATAGTAATAACCATTTTTTAGTAAAATCAACTTTTTAGATTGGTTTAACCGCTTAATATATTCATTCGAAATAGTAGTACCATTTTTATTCCAAAATATAAGAGAGTCATTTTTAAAAGTCAAAATAATATGGTCACTATCCTCATATTTTGAGTAATCCTCAAAAGAAATATCTGGTAATAAATTAATTATTTCTTTGCTTTCTTTCTCAAAATTTTCGTCAAATGCCTCTATATAAGTAGTAACATGTTTAAAATTTGATTGGTTGGTTTTAGAAAAATAGTTGTAATAATGAATTAGAAACCCCAATATTAGCAGGCCTAAACCTATATTAAGCAAATAAATATTTCTGTAAGCGTTGTTATCCATTTTGGCAAAACCAGTTCAAATTTACTATTTAATAAACCAAAACAACTACTTTTTGTTATTAGATAGAATATAATTATTACTGCCGCAAAAGCAATGCCATTTACTATATTTGTATTTGTTTTAATAAATGACTGGAAATAGATTTGTAATATTGTTGGTGATCACCTTTTTGGTTTGTCTTTTTATTTTTTGTAGAACGCCTGCAACTGTTGTTCAATCAGCCAATGTTTATTTAAACCATAATGATACAGTAGCCTATATTGGTTCTGAAAGTTGTAAAACCTGCCATTTAGATAAGTTTGATAGCTTCATGCATACCGGCATGGGCGAGTCCTTTGATGTGGCTACCAAACAAAAAAGCGCATCCATTATTAATGAACACACCCTTATTTTCGATTCTATAAATAATTACTATTACAAACCTTTTTGGCGCAACGATTCGTTATTAGTAAAAGAATTTAGGTTAAAAAATAAGGATACCCTATACCAAAGAACAGAACATATTAAATATATTATCGGTTCTGGCCATCATACCAACTCTCATATTTACGAAAAAAATGGCTATTTGTATCAAGCCCCAATTACCTTTTATACACAAAAAAATATTTGGGATTTTGCCCCAGGCTTTGCAGCAGGCTTTAATAACAGGTTTGATCGATTGATTGGCACAGAATGTATGAACTGCCACAACAGTTTTTGTGAACAACCAAAAGGAGCAGAAAATAAGTACAATTGGGTAGCAAATGGTATTGGTTGCGAAAGATGCCACGGCCCCGGCGAAGTACATGTTAAGTTAAAAACAAACGGCGAAGTAATTGATACCGCCACTCAAATTGATTATTCAATTGTAAACCCAGGTAACCTAAGCCGTACCGCACAAATGCAGGTTTGTATGCGCTGCCACGTACAAGGTATTAGTGTTTTAAAAGAAGAACATACTTTTTACGACTTTAAACCGGGCCAAGCTTTAGATACCATTATGGATGTTTTTTTACCAAGATACAAAGGAGCCAACACTAAATTTATAATGGCTTCGCAGGCAGACAGGTTAATGCAAAGCGCCTGCTACCAAAACACAGATATGACTTGTATAACTTGCCACAACCCACACATAAGTACCCGAGTTACTTCAATTAATTATTTTAATAAGAAATGCCAAAACTGCCATATTGAAAATGATAAAACCGATTGCACTTTAGCTTTTAATGAAAGAATAAAGGCCGAGAATAACTGTTCGGGTTGTCATATGCCCGAATCGCCTTCAATCGACATTCCGCACGTTACCGTTACCGATCACTTAATAAGAGTGCAGCCTACCGAGGCAGAAAGGCAATTGCCAAGCGGGTTTTCGCATTTGCAAAGTATTATTTCGGCCAAAACCGACCCAGCAATAAAAGCATTAGGCTATTTATCTTTTTATGAAAAATTTACAGAGAATAAAGCTTTTTTAGATTCTGCAAGTTTATTTTTAAGGCTAAACACCAAACATCCTCTAAAAGCTTTTGAAGCAACAATTTGGCTCAATTTTATTAAAGGAAATTACCATCAAAATACGAAATTAGTGTTAAATAAAGCTAACCAAAAAATAAAAGATGCTTGGACAGCCTACCGACTTGCAGCTTCGTTTGATGCGATCAAAAAATTTGAAAAAGCAGCATTTTATTATGGGCAAGCAGTTGAATTACAGCAATTTAATTTAGATTTTTTAAATAAATATGGTACCTCATTAATAAAAATAAATAACTTTGGTAAAGCCAAAGAAGTGTTAGAATTTCTGATTGTAGAAAACGATCAACATTTAAGCGGATTAACTAACTTAGGCTTTGTTTACTTAAATTTGGGCCTTTTAAACAAAGCAGCAGAAATGTATAACAAAGCAATTAATTTAAACCCTGATTACATACCTGCTTTAATGAACAAAGTTGGCTTATGTATGGTGAATAAAGATCGACAACAAGCGCAAAAATTATTAGATCAAATTTTAACAATTGACCCTAAAAATAGGAAGGCAAAGCAACTCATTACCCAATTAAACGCTTTTTAAATATTATGTTGAAAAAGATATTATTAGTTATTGGTGTGGTATTGATGGTGGCTTTGGTTGGCGCCTTTTGGGCCTATAGTATTGTTTTTAGTGATAACGTTAAGCTAACAAAACCAACCAGCATTTATATAAAAACAGGAACTTCTTATGCTGATTTATTAAATCAATTAAAAGATATGGATGTATTAAGTAGTTGGTCGGGTTTTGAAACCTTGGCTGGTAAAATGAACTTGCCCAATAACATTCATCCGGGGCATTATATAGTTACAGAAAACCTAAGCAATATTGATTTAATTAGAAAATTTAGGGGCGCTCATCAGGAGCCAATAAAAGTTACTTTTAACAAACACCGCACGGTTGAAGAACTTGCCCAAACAATTAGCCAGCAAATTGAAGCAGATTCTGCAACCTTCGTTACCTTGTTAAAAGACAGGGCTTATCTAAAACAATTTAACTTAGATACTAACACCATTCTCGCCAAATTTATACCCAATACTTACGAATTGTATTGGAATACCTCTGCCGAAAAATTTACAAAAAAAATGTTGAAAGCGGCCGACGATTTTTGGAATGATGAAAGAATGGCTAAAGCAACTTTACTCAATTTATCGAAGTTAGAAGTAATTACCTTAGCTTCAATTGTAGAAGAAGAAAGCAATAAAAGTGATGAATTAGCAAGAGTTGCTGGCGTATATTTAAACCGATTAAAAAAAGGTTGGCATTTACAAGCCGACCCAACCGTAAAATTTGCTGCGCAAGATTTTACTATAAAACGCATCCTTAATAAACACTTAAAAATTGATTCACCATACAATACCTACAAAGTAATTGGATTACCGCCAGGGCCAATATGCTTGCCTTCTACCAAAACTATTGATGCCGTCTTAAATGCCGAAAAACATAATTATATGTACTTTTGCGCCCGAGAAGATTTTTCGGGATACCACAATTTTGCGCAAACATTAACAGAGCATAATGCCAATGCCCGTAATTATCATAAAGCTTTAAACAAGCGTAAAATTTTCTAACTAAAAATGGCATTAAAAGAACGTATAGCAAAAAACAAATTGATTAACAATTTTATACTGTTTGCCCAAAGTGTAAGCTTGCCGGGTTTCAGCAATGTTTCGCTTTATAATGTAGGTTTATTTTTTATTGATGAAATAATGCGAGACTCTATAAATATAAGAGCTGCATCAATTTCGTATAATTTATTTCTGGCTTTCTTTCCTTTAACTATATTTTTATTTACACTTATACCCTATATACCAATTGATAATTTAGAAGGCGAGCTACTTCATTTTATGAATGAATTATTACCAGAGTATACCTATAAAACTATTGAATCTACCATACAAGATATTGTAAACATACCAAGACGAGGCTTAACTTCTATAGGTTTTTTGCTGGCCCTCTTTTTCGCCAGTAATGGTGTTAGCAGTATGATTGAAGCCTTTGAAAAAGAGAATTCTGCATTTAAAAATGAAGTTTTTTATATTAAGAGATTTAAAGCTATAGGCATCACTATTTTACTAACTTTTATATTATTGGTTACCCTCGTTTTAATTATTGGTGGCCAGTTGTTACTCAACCAAATAACCAACGTTTTTAATATTGAAGATGGCATTGTACACTACTTATTGTTGTTTATAAAGTTTATAACCTTCTTTTTTCTAACCCTAAATTCTATTGCCTTAATATATTATATGGCACCCTCGGTAAAAGATAGATGGAGTTATTTTTCGTTAGGCGTTACATTTACTACGGTAATGGTTTTGCTAACTACTTATGGTTTTTCATTTTTTATCAACAACTTTAATTCTTATAATCGGGTGTATGGTTCAATTGGTGCAATAATGGCAGTAATGTTATTAATTTATTTGTTTTCTTTATTTTTAATTATTGGTTTTGAGTTGAATGCCAGCATTGCTTTAAATAAAAGTTTGGGTAATAATATGGAGAAGTTGGGTTTAGTTAAAGAACAATAAAGATTGCCATTTAGAGTTAGATAAAACATTTTTTTAACCATAGTTCATATTTAAAAATTTTTATGCTATAAATGAAATAATTAGATGGGCTGCTCAACTTTTCACCCTACCAATTTCTTTTTGTATCATTAATATTTTTAACTCATCCAAAACTGCGGGGTCTTCAATGGTGGAGGGTGGCGTATAAGGTTTAGCATCGGCTATGGAGCGCATGGTTGCTCGTAGTATCTTTCCTGATCGAGTTTTGGGCAAGCGTTTGGCAATCACCGCTCTTTTAAAACTGGCTACCGGACCTACATTTTTACGAACCATTTTAACGAGTTCGGCTTCCAATGCTCCTTCACTAATGGTTGCGCCGGTCTTCAATATTACAAAACCAACTGGCACTTGACCCTTTAACTCATCAGCTACCCCAATTACAGCACACTCTGCCACTACATTGTAAGAAGCCACTACTTCTTCAATAGTTGAAGTAGACAGTCGATGCCCGGCTACATTAATTACATCGTCAATTCTACCAGTTATAAATAGGTAGCCATCTTCATCTTTGTAACCACCGTCGCCAGCCAAATAGTAGCCTTCGTATTTGCTTAGATAGGCTTCTCTAAATCGGGCATCGTTATTCCATAAAGTAGGCAAGCAACCAGGAGGCAACGGTAATTTTATGGCGACTGCTCCTTCTACATTGGCCGCCTGTTCATCTCCAGCTTCGTCTAAAATGCGAATATCATAGCCACATACGGGCTTGGTTGCTGAACCTGGTTTTACGGGTAATAATTTATAACCAACTGCATTGCCAATCATAGGCCAACCCGATTCGCTTTGCCACCAATGGTCAATTACTTCTACTTTTAATAAATTGCTCAACCAATTATAGGTGGCTACATCGCAACGTTCTCCAGCGAGAAAAACATGTTTTAAGCAAGAAGTATCGTAGCGTTGATGTTTCAAACCATCGGGGTCTTCTTTTTTAATGGCCCGTATGGCTGTTGGTGCCGTAAAAAGTGCCTTTACGTTATATTGTTGTATAATGCGCCAAAAAGTTCCAGCATCTGGTGTTTTAATTGGTTTGCCTTCAAATAACACCGTGGTGCAGCCTTGTATTAAAGGTGCATAAACTATATAAGAGTGGCCAACAATCCACCCAACATCAGAAGCGGACCAAAATACCTCACCGGGGTTAATGCCATAAAAATATTGCATACTGTATTTTAAAGCTACTGCGTGGCCACCATTATCTCTAATAATACCTTTGGGTTTGCCTGTGGTGCCAGAAGTATATAAAATGTATAATGGATCGGTAGCATCTAACTCAATGTAAGTACAAGGTGTGGCGGCCTTAAGCAGCGTAGCCCAATCAAAATCTCTGCCTTTTTTAAGCCCTGCTGTAACAAAAGGGCGTTGCCAAACCACTACTTTTTCAACTTTATGTTCAGCTAATTCAATGGCTTTATCTACCAAAGGTTTGTATTGTATGATGCGTGTTATCTCCACTCCACCACTTGCGGTTAGTAGTAATTTTGGTTTGGCATCATCAATTCGTACGGCTAACTCGTTGGGGGCAAAACCACCAAATACAACCGAATGAATAACACCAAGCCTTGCACAAGCCAACATTGCAAAAACCACCTGCGGAATCATAGGCATATAAATTACTACGGTGTCTCCCTTTACCAAACCTTGCGCCTTTAATAAGCCAGCCAACAATTCGGTTTCTTCTAATGCTTGTTTGTAGGTGTAGGTTTTAGTAGTATGGCTAACTGGTGATTCATACACAATTGCAGCTTGATCGGCTCTACCATTGTTAACATGAAAATCAAGTGCCAGGTAACAATTGTTTAATTTACCACCTTTAAACCAGCGGTGAAATCCGTTTTCGTTTGTAGTGATGCCTTGTATTGGTTCAACAAACCAATCAATAGCTTTTGCCTCTTCCATCCAAAAACTTTCGGGGTCTTTAAGGCTTCGCTTATATTCTGATGTATAATTTTGCATACAATTTTTTTCTTTAATGATCCATTTCAACTACAACCCTTCCTTTTGATGCCCCTTTTAGCATCGCCTCAATGTAAGGTTCTAATTCGTTGAGTTTACATATAGTGGCCAGGCTATCCATATTGGGTAATTGCCAGTTGCTTGCTAATTTATTCCAAACTTCTTGTCGTTGTTTCATGGGGAATGTGGCAGAATCGAGCCCCAGAAGATTGACTCCATTTAAGATAAACGGAAATACGGTTGTTGATAAAATAGGTGAACTTACCAGTCCGCAAGCCGCTATATTACCTTGTGGTTGACAGCCTTTTATTAAAGTGGATAAGGTACTTCCGCCAACGGTATCAATTGCGCCTGCCCATTTCGGTTTTATTAAGGGGCGGCTGGAATCGTCAGTTACAAATGCTCTGTCAACCACCTTGGTAGCTCCCAAATTTTTTAAGTACTCGGTACAATCTGTTTTGCCAGTTGATGCGATTACTTCATAACCTGCTTTTGCTAAAATACCAATTGCCATACTGCCCACACCACCCGACGCACCGCTTACTGCAATAGCACCTTGGTCGGGTTTTTGGCCCATCTTTTCCATTTTATATAAGCCCATACCTGCTGTTAAACCAGCCGTGCCAATAATCATACTTTCTTTTAAATTGATACCCTCTGGTAATGGCACTACCCAAGCGGCCGGCACACTAATATATTCTGCAAATGCGCCATCGGTATTCATTCCGAGATCGTAACTGGTTACTAATACTTTATCACCAGCTTTAAACTGCGCTGTTTTACTTTCTGCTACTATGCCTGCGCCATCAATGCCAGGCGTGTGTGGATATTTTCGGGTAACGCCTCTATTGCCCGAGAAAGACAAAGCATCTTTATAGTTGAGTGCCGCATATTGCACTTTAATTAGTACATCTCCCTTTGGTAAGTCGGCTATATTTCTTTCTATGATTTGCCTGTTGTACTTTCCATCCGATTGTTCACTTACCCTAAAAGCTTTAAAAGTTTTTATATTCATAATATTTTATAATTATTGTCATAAAGTTCAACAAATTAAGGAAAACAATTATAAATCGAATTACTTGTATTGTTTTTTTAGCAGATACGTTTTATATGATGCTTCAAAATTGTGATTGTATCTTCAACATCGTCCTCTAATAGCAATTTGTTGATCGCCACATTGGCTATGGTTTTTAAACCTGCTTTAATAGTATTTTAAACCTACACAGCGGTTAAAGTGCCTTTAAATCTATCTGCTACAATAAAAATTTTTATTATTGAATTTTTTTTATAGTATATGAGCTTAGTCTACACTATTAAACAAAGCGTATTGCAACATAATTTAGGTGTAAAAACTAAAATAAAACACGCATTAAAATCAACTTGCTAAACGCAAACTTAACTGCAAAACCAACACAAAAAATGTGGCTAAGATGCTTTCTCTAATACTGCCCATTTCGATGATCGCCGCTAAGGTTTTTACCTCTTTATTACCTGAAAACCGGAAAACAAATATTGACTTTTATAAAAGTAGTTGAAATTGGTGATAACACCATACACGCCAAAATATCATTAAATTGTTAATATGAGATCATTAGTTCAACCACAATTATTTTTTGTTGACTATTTAACTTAATATAGAGATGGACAGTTGGCTAAACAATATGCAAGAATTGTTTTGTGAAAATAATATTACCCTACATTTTATTCAGGCGCAACTTGCCAAAAGGCTTTTATGCATTACCAATTTAAAAAATGAACTTGTTAAGTTGAAGTAATTAATTTTCCTTTTGGTCTTCTTCTTCGCCACGATCCTCTTTTATTTTATCAAACAAAGCCTTCATTTTAAAAACCTCATCTAAGCTTTCGTCTAAATAAAACTCTAACTGTGGCATTAAACGTAACTTATTTTTAATACGCAATACCAAAGATTTTTTTATTGCGTGGTGATTAGTGTTAATTTTATCTAAAACCTCTTGCTTGTCAGCGTTATATATGCTTAGATAAATTTTTGCAGTTTGTAAATCAGGTGTCATTTTAATGTCATAAATAGTAACAAAAGCACTTCCATAAAAATAAGTACCTTCTCTACTAAACACTTCACTTAGGCTCAATTTTATTAGGTTGGCAACCTGTAATTGTCTTTTACTCTCCATTTTGGTAAATATACTATTTCATAATTCAACAATCAACTTATAAGAAATGGCAAATATAAATTTATGGTTCTAATATCCAAAATCAATAACTATAAATCGTAAATCTCAAAAAATAAATTAACTTTGTATTTCTTAAAAAAAAGGCAGTTATGGCTGAAAAAGAACTGATTATGCCTAAAATGGGCGAAAGTATAATTGAAGCAACCATTTTAAAGTGGTTAAAGCAAGAAGGCGAGTCGTTTGACTTAGATGAAACCATTTTAGAAATAGCAACCGATAAGGTAGACTCAGAAGTTCCGGCAACTGAAGCTGGTGTATTAACTAAAATATTATATAAAGAAGGCGAGGTGGTTGAAGTGGGTAAGGCCGTAGCAATGTATAGCACAGTTGAGGCTGCTGGTGGTGAAGCTGCTCCTCCATCTTCAGTACCAAAATTTGAAGCTCCAGTTACCGAACCCGCTAATTCGTTTAGCAATAATGTTATTGAAAAATTAGAAGCTCCTATAAATGGTAATTCAAAAGTTGCTGAAAAAATTGCAAGTAACAATAGCGCAAGCAAATTTTATTCGCCATTAGTTTTAAACATAGCTAGAAGTGAAAATATTGGTTTTACGGAGTTAGAAAATATATCGGGTACTGGTAAAGATAGTCGGGTAACAAAAAAAGATATTTTATCTTACGTGCAAAATAGAAACGCTAACGGAACGGTTGCCACTAATTTTGCAGCTCAAGGGTCTTCAGCAGCTGTTGCAAGCCAAAGCACAACAGAGCAATTTACGCCAAACAATATTGTGTCGCCACAAACTCAAGCATCGTCAATTGCTAATCCAAAATCAGCTAATCCAAAACCAGCGGCTAGTGGTAATGTAGAAATTGTGGAGATGGATAGGATGCGGAAGTTAATTGCCGATCATATGGTTAAAAGCAAACATACATCACCACATGTAACTAGTTTTGTAGAAGCCGATGTTACCAATATTGTAAAGTGGAGAAATAAAATAAAAGCAGATTTCCAGAAGCGGGAGGGTGAAAAAATAACCTTTACACCAATTTTTATGCAGGCAGTTATTAAGGCGATTAAAGATTTTCCTGGTGTAAATGTTAGTTTAGATGGACATAATATCATCTACAAAAAAGATATAAATATTGGTATGGCAACCGCTTTACCAAGTGGTAATTTAATTGTGCCGGTTATAAAAAATGCAGATCAATATAACTTAATTGGCTTAACCAAAAAAGTAAATGATTTGGCCAAGCGTGCAAGAGCTAACCAGCTAAAACCAGAAGATATACAGGGCGGCACTTACACCATTACCAATGTTGGTACTTTTGGTAACGTAATGGGTACGCCAATAATTAACCAACCACAAGTTGGTATTTTAGCTTTAGGTGCAATACGTAAAAAACCGGCGGTAATTGAAACCGAAGAAGGAGATGCCATCGCCATTCGGCAAATGATGTTTATGAGCCATAGTTACGACCACCGAGTTGTTGATGGCTTTTTAGGCGGTTCATTTGTAAAAAGAGTAGCCGATTACTTGGAAAACTTTGATCCTTCTATCAATATTTAATTAATATAATTTTTTATTAAGATGCTAAAAATAGCTTGGCATCAATGCTATGCGCATCCATTGCCTTTAGGGCATCGGTTTCCAATGCTTAAGTATGAGCTGTTACCGCAGCAACTTGTACATCAAGGTATTGTTATTAATGAAAATTTTTTTGAACCCCAACCCTTAAAAGAGCAGTGGATTACCAATACGCATACAAAAGCTTATTGGGAAAAACTTAAAACACTTTCTTTAAACAAACAAGAAGAACGAAGAACAGGTTTCCCATTGTCAAAAGCATTAATTAATAGGGAAATTATTATTGCACAAGGCACTATTAATTGTGCAGAATTTGCCTTGCATTATGGCGCAGCAATGAATATTGCAGGAGGTACTCACCACGCTTTTACTAATATGGGCGAAGGTTTTTGTTTGCTAAATGATGTTGCTATGGCAGCAAATTATTTGTTAGAAAAACAACTGGTTCAACAAATATTAGTAGTTGATTTAGATGTTCACCAAGGTAATGGCACGGCGGAAATTTTTAAAAACGATACAAGAGTGTTTACTTTTTCTATGCACGGCGCTAAAAATTTCCCGGTAAGAAAAGAGCAATCAGATTTAGATGTTTCCTTACCCGATAATACAAACGATGAACTTTATCTTAAATTATTGAATAAGCATCTAAATAACCTCGTTCAAACAATAAAACCCGATTTCATATTTTTTCAAAGTGGGGTAGATGTTTTATCAGAAGATAAATTAGGTCGCTTGGCTTTAAGTATTGAAGGATGCAAACAACGCGATGAAATAGTAATAGAAAATGCTTACAAAAATAAAATTCCGTTGGTTATTGTAATGGGTGGTGGTTATGCCGAAGATATTAAAGTAATTCTACAAGCACATACCAATACTTTTAAGGTAGTAAAAGATTTTATGTTTTAATTGGGTTTTAGCTTGTTTACAGAAACATAAGCTAAGCTTTCGAAAAAAAAACATTACAAATAGCAAGAACTTTAAGTTCCTTTTTTTTTATTGCGTAATTTTTTCTATGTTTCGGTAATGGATGGTTTTTTGTGGATTCAGTCGGCTATTGATACATTACAGTTACCTAATGTTGAAAATGCAATTCTCCCCTTAAATATTAGTTTATTTTTTATAATGTTTGGCGTTGCTTTGGGTATCAAACTAGCAGATTTTAAACTAATAATCAGTCAGCCGAAACCTGTTTTGTTAGGCATACTTAGTCAGTTTATTTTATTGCCACTTTTTACATTTTTTTTAGTGTTGGTAATTCAACCAAAAAACCAAAGTATTGGTTTGGGTATGATTTTAATTGCGGCTTGCCCTGGCGGTAACATTTCTAATTTTATGACTTCTTTGGCAAAAGGTAATGTAGCCTTATCGGTTACCTTAACAGCCTTTGCCACTTTTGGTGCGGTAATATTAACGCCTTTTAATTTTCAACTATATGGTAATTTGTACGCACCAGAAATGATACAACAAATTAACGTAAACCCTTATGATATGTTTGAAACGGTTTTACTTATTTTGGCCATTCCATTAGCCTTAGGCATGTTATTTAATCACTATTTGCCAAAAGCTACTGCCAAAATAATGAAGTTTATGCAGTACACCTCAATACTTATTTTTTTGGTAATTGTAATAATGGCTTTTATCAGTAATTGGAATACTTTTTTACAGTACGTAAAATACATTTTTGTGCTAGTGTTAATACACAATATTATAGCGTTGCTAACGGGCTTTGGCATAGCTAAAATTTTTAAACTCGAATTGGTAGATTTGAAAACATTAAGTATTGAAACAGGTATTCAAAATTCGGGCTTAGGGTTAATATTATTTTTCAATTTTTTTTACGAGTACGATGTTGGGGGTATCGGTTTAGTTGCTGCTTGGTGGGGAATTTGGCATATTGTTTCGGGCTTAACAATTGCTTTTTTGTGGCAAAGAGTAGAGGAGTAATTGAGTAGCATTAAAATGTTTATAATTATAAAAGATAAAAAAATGCCCAGAACAGGACTCGAACCTGCACAACCGCAATGGTCACCAGCCCCTCAAGCTGGCGTGTCTACCAATTTCACCATCTGGGCAATAAAATTGAATTGCAAAAGTAATATAAAATAAGCACCTATTCTGTATTTTACAACTTACCTTTGTAGCTCATATTTTTTTTGATAAATGAAAACCTTTGATATACCAGTTTTTTACCGCAGTAACATCATCAACAAAATAAAACAATTTAGAAAGTTAGGTGACCCGAGGAAACAAGATTTTTCACCAACAAAATTGAAATTTGGCTCGGTCAATTTTTTAATAGCCCGCCATTTTGGGTTTTGTTTTGGTGTGGAAAATGCTATTGAAATTGCCTATAAAGCAATTGAAGAAAACCCAGATAAACGTATTTTTTTACTAAGTGAAATGATACATAACCCAGAGGTAAATAGAAATTTAATTGAACATGGCATTCAATTTTTAATGGACACTTATGGCAACCAATTAATTTCTTTTAATGATTTAACACCCGACGATGTGGTAATAATACCGGCTTTTGGTACTACTATAGAAATTGAACAATTATTGATAGAAAAAAACATTGAAGTACAAAAGTATAATACCACCTGCCCTTTTGTAGAAAAGGTTTGGAAAAGATCGTACAAACTTGGTTTAGATGGCTATGCGGTAGTGATACACGGTAAGGCACAACACGAAGAAACAAGGGCTACTTTTTCGCATAGCTCGGTAAGTGGGCCATCAGTAATTGTAAAAGATTTAGAAGAGACCAAATTGCTGGCTGATTTTATTATTGGTAAGAAACCTATAACAGCGTTTTACGAGGCTTTTAGTGGAAAATATTCTAATGATTTTGATGCTGAAGTACATTTGAATAAGTTAGGTGTGGTAAACCAAACTACTATGTTGGCTACTGAAACACAAGAAATTGCCAACTATTTAAAGGAAGTATTAATAAGTAAATTTGGATCAGAAAATTATAAAACACATTTCGCAGATACTCGTGATACGCTTTGTTATGCTACCAACGATAATCAAAGAGCTACCTATGCACTTTTAGAAGCGGAAGCAGATATAGCCATTGTTGTTGGTGGTTATAATAGTTCTAACACTTCGCATATTGTTGAACTTTGTGAAGAAAAATTACCTACTTATTTTATTAATACTGCGGATAACATATTGAATGAAAACTCAATTCAACATTTTGATTTTCATACAAAAGAAGAAGTGTTAACAGAAAATTTTTTACCGAATAAAAAATCAATTAATATAATATTAACTTGTGGTGCCTCTTGCCCAGATGCTATGATAGAAAATGTGATGTTAAAGCTCTTGAGTTATTTTAATGAAACCATACCGTTAAAAGAAGTAATGAAAGGATTTAGGCTGTGATCTCTTAAAAATTATCAAGTTATATAAATAACTTACCAGAAGGTGTTAGAACACTAAATAATCGGACTCAAATGCTCAATTTGCAAAAAAATAAAAACATTAAATATATAATCGAATTAGTCGCTTTTTTAGTTTCACTTGTGTAAGATGATGGGTAAGAACTTTAAAAAATAGATGGTTTGCAGGCTTTAGTGTGTGATGATTGAGGCCATAACATACCAGCTGTTACTGCTTATGAAGAATAGTTGGCCTTTGTTAACCAATTAGGAGTTGAAATGAATTACAAAGCCAATTATAAGTTTGTCAACCATCATTTTAATATTAAACTGAAAGCTGGCAGAACAGCTAATATTAAAAAAGACGAAGCTGCGGTTGTAGTTTTTAAAAACAATATCCTAAATCAATTCAGTAAAATAAAGCCTAATGAACTTAAAATTACCATTAAAAATAATGCTTCATTTCATTACGTCAAAAAGTTAAACAGCCCCAACAATAGTACTTCCATATTCATTTCTCCACACAGTTCAAAACTCAATCCAGCAGAAAGAGTGTGGCAATATTAAAAAGATCAAGTAGGTCATAAAATTTTCAAAACCTTATAAGATATCCAAAATCAAATGCATCAAACTATAAATAAATTGCTTACACCAAATAGCGTAAAATCACTAACTGGGTATAAACTATATATTGATGCATTTTTATAGTAGAAATGGTATTAGCCCAAGCAAACAAAAGCTTTGCCAAATATTATAAATCAAAACTAAAAGCAATTTCTTCTTTTATTAAAATCTTTAATACTCTTAGTATAATTAACATCACCACCCAAATAAATTTTATATCTTTGATTATTTAAATTCAAAAATCAACAATAAAAAAATGAAACGATCAAATTTTAAACTACTTAGTATCTTCGTTTTAACTAGCCTTGTTTTCTTTTCTTGCAAAAAAAATGATGATGGAAACGATCCTATGCCAACTACAGCTCCTATTGCCAGTTTTCAAATTGAATACAGCGATAGCGACTTTAATACAGTCAACTTTAGTAACTTCTCACAAAATGCAACTGCTTATAGTTGGGCTTTTGGCGATGGCAATTCTTCAACCGAAGAAAACCCAACACATAGCTACACCAATGCAGGTGAATACAGCGTATTGCTAACAGCAAGTAATGCTGAAGGCACAACACATACACAAACTAAAACAGTAACCATTACCGATCCTAATTCAGCCATAAAAGATATTACAGGCGATGATCAAAAAATTTGGAAATTATCACGCAACGTTGCCGACGAAGAATTTCCATTTTTGGTTGGCCCAGAAAGTAAAAGCGAAATTTGGTGGGCTTTTGGTAGAGAAAATCCATTGGCTTTTCGAACTTGTATGATGGAGGAAGAATACATTTTTAACGTTGATGGTAAATTTATATACGATTCAAAAGGATTTGTTTATGCAGATGAAGGAGTATGGTCTGGTGAAATTGTAGGGGAGTGTATAGATGAGACAAACCCACAAAATATGGTTGGTGTAACAGGGGAAGATTTAAGCCCTTGGGCTTCTGGTGAACATACATTTGAATACGATGCTTCAGCTGGCACTTTAACACTTAATGGTTTGGGTGCGCACATTGGTTTGCCAAAAGTTGCAAGCACTGCAGAAGTTACCGTACCTCAAGAAAAGGTTATTTATAAAGTAACCAAGCTCGAAACCGATGGCCCAATTGATAAAATGCAATTAGAAACTACCTTTGTAACCAATACAGGTGATCCAGGCTATTGGCAATTCAACTTAGTTAGTTATGATAATTGGGATGATCAGCCCTCTATAGGTCCTGCCCTTCCTACCGCTTCTTTTAATGTTGCTGTAGATGGGAACACCACAACTTTTACCAACACTTCCGCCAATGCCGATAGCTATATGTGGAATTTCGGAGACGGCAATACATCAACAGCAGAAAGCCCAACGCATACTTATGCCAGCGACGGAAGTTACGATGTGGTGTTAACTGCTACTAATGCTGACGGTAGTGTTACCGCATCTTCAACGGTAATCATTGCAATTAATTCTGTTTTTTCTGCAAGCACAATGTTTGGCGATGATGCTAAAACTTGGAAGTTAGCCCCAGTTGCAGGTGCTTTAAAAGTAGGTTCAAGTATAAGCAGCGGCGATTGGTGGCAAAATACCGAAGAAGATATTACTGGCAGAGCCTGTACTTTCGACGATACCTATACTTTTACCAAAGATGGTGCTTTTGATTACAATACTAATGGCGATGTTTGGGCAGAAGCTTATATGGGCGTTGATCCAGCAGGTTGTATAGCAGAAGGTGATATAGGAGAAGCTGCAAAAGCTTGGACAAGTGGTTCGCACACTTACACAATTACAGAAGCAATGGGAAATGCGCCCGCTTATATAACTGTTGAAGGTACCGGTGCTTTTATTGCGCTGCCAAAAGCTTACAACGGCGGTGAATATGAAATGAGTCCACCAGCAGAAAACGGTAGCGTAAAATACCAAGTAGTAAATTATGTAAATGATGGTACCATAGAATTATTGGTAATAGCAGTTGATATTAGTGCAGGCGAAGCAGGCACTGGTTACTGGACATTTACTTTAATTTCAGAGTAGAATTTAAATATTGAACGTTATTTTAAGAGCTTGTTTCGCAATTCGACAATAAATCTTAAAATAACGTTTTTATTATTTCACCCTAATAATCTATACTTCCTAATTTATAATTAATTTAACTATGCGAATGTTTTTAATGCTCTCATTATTATTTTTTTTGGTAAGATGCGATAGCGGTGACAACAATCCTGTTGATCCAAATAATCCAATAAACTTAACAGTAGAAACTATAGTATATGAAGACAAATCAGGTATTGTTTTTATAAAAGCAACTGCCGACAAAGCAACTGAATTTTACTTTGATATGGGTGTTGCTGGTTCCGAACCTATTCTACAAACAAGTGGAGATTATGAACATACCTATAAAGTTACGGGCAGTTATAATATTGAAGTTCGAGCTTATGGTAGTAATGGAAGGTATCTTAAAAAACAAAAAAACATTGTGGTTACTACTGGTGAAATTATAGATATTGAGGATGGTTACAGTACGCCTTTAAGTTATCAGGGTATGAAACTAACTTGGAATGATGAGTTTAGCGGAACAGAGTTAAATTTACAAGATTGGTCCTACGATAACGGAAACGGCTGTCCTAATTTATGCGGCTGGGGTAATAACGAGTTAGAGTATTATCGCTCCGAAAACAGTTGGTTAGAAAATGGTAGTTTTGTAATGGAAGCCAAAGAGGAGGATTATGAAGGCAATCGATTTACCTCCTCCAAAATTGTAACCCGCAATAAACAAGCCTTTCAATACGGCAGATTTGACATACGGGCAAAGCTACCTAAAGGCCAAGGTATTTGGCCCGCCTTTTGGTTGTTAGGCTCAAACCAAGCACAAGTAGGTTGGCCCAAATGTGGCGAAATAGATATTATGGAAATGATTGGCGGCAAGGGGCGAGAACGATCTATACACGGCAACGCTTTTTGGGATAGGAATGGTGTGGTCGATTTTCCAGCAAGCTATACTTTGCCACAAGGGGAATTTCACGAAGCGTTTCATGTATTTTCTATTATATGGGATGAAGAAAAAATTCGCTATTTTGTAGATGATAATGAATTTCATAGCAACGACATTACCACACCCGATAAAACCGAATTTCATCAACCATTCTATTTTATTATGAATATAGCTGTTGGCGGCAATTGGCCTGGCAGCCCCGATGAAACCACCGAATTTCCCACCAAAATGTATATAGATTATGTTAGGGTTTTTCAAAAAGAATAATAAGTTTTATAATTTTTAAATAGCTAAGTAAATACTTCGCACTCATTTTAAATTTTTTTTTAAAATTCATATTTATATAAATGACCAAGGTTATTACCATTATCATTATTACAATAATTTCATTTCAGTGTTGGGCACAAAATGTAACTGGCATAGTTACCGACAGCGAAACTGATGAAGCCATAATTGGTGCAAACATCATTATAAAAAACACAACAAACGGTACAAGCACTAATATTGATGGTTTATTTAAATTACAAAATGTTTCATCATCAGATACTTTAGTGATTACTTACTTGGGCTATCAAACCTTAGAAATTACAGTTGAAAATAAGTCTTATTTCACCATAAAGCTCCAATCAAAAACCAGCGAATTAGACGAAGTGGTTGTAGTAGGTTATGGCCGGCAAAAAAAACGGGAAATAACTGGAGCCATTTCGAGAGTGACCGATAAGACGATAAAAGAAGTACCCATATTAAGAGTGGAACAAGCCTTACAAGGAAGAACAGCCGGTGTGCAAGTAACCAACCAATCGGGCCAACCAGGCGATGAACCAACGGTGCGGATTAGAGGTATAGGAACAACAGGCAACGCAACACCTTTGTACATTGTTGACGGCATGGCTGTAAGTGGCATTGACTATTTAAATCCCGGCGATATTGAATCAATGGATGTGTTAAAAGACGCATCCACAGCAGCAATTTATGGGGCACGTGCCGCAAATGGAGTAGTGTTGATTACCACAAAATCGGGCAAAGCTGGCAAGTCAAACGTAAGTTACGATGGGTATATGGGTTGGCAAAATACTGCCAATCGTTTAAATATGCTTACTGCCGATGAGTACAAACTGATTATGAATGAAGGGGCCAGAAATGCAGGTTTAAGTGAACCGTTTGACTTAAACGAAATTTCTACTTACGATACCGATTGGCAAGCCGCCCTGTTTGTAAAGAATGCGCCCTTGCAAAATCATCAGCTAACTATTAAAGGAGGTAATGAAAAATCAACTTTTGCTTCAAGTCTTTCTTATTTTTCTCAACAGGGTGTTATTGGTGGTACAAAATCTCAGTTTGACCGTTATACAGCGCGCATAAATAGCACACATCAAATTAATAATTGGTTAAACTTTGGCAATAACTTTGCCTACACCCATTTAATAAAAAGAGGCATTAACGCTAATTCCTCCTTTAATGGGGCTTTTAGCAGCGCCTTAAATATGGATCCTTTAACACCTGCTTTTGAGTTGGATGCTGATGTGCTTAACACCTATCCTTACAATACCGAACCGGTGGTTGTTGATACGGCTGGAAATGTTTTTGGCATATCAAAATATGTTGGAGCAGAAGTAGTAAACCCTTTGGCATTATTAGAAACTAACCATAACGAAACCCGCAAAGATCAATTTGTTGGTAATATTTATGGTGAGATAAAACCGATTGAAAATTTAACCATAAAAAGCAGCCTTGGAGTTGATTTGGCTTATTTGTTAGATGACGGTTTCCGCCCCTTGTTTTATTTAAATGGTGCACAGCTAAATGATAACAAAACCTCGGTAAACAAAGAAATTCAACGCTTTTTTACTTGGCAATGGGAAAACACGATAGCCTACGAAAAGAAGTTTGGCAGACATAAAATTGGAGCTTTAGCAGGTACAACAGCCAGCGAATTTCAGTATGAAAATCTGTTTGGTTCTAATGCAGATGTGCCTGTTAACGATCCTGAAAATGTGTATTTAAATTTAGCACAAGACACCACTTGGATGGCTAATGGAAGAGCAAGATCATCGGCATTATATTCCCTTTTTGGTCGATTAAATTACAACTTTAACAATAAGTATAGTTTAACGGCTATTGTAAGAAGAGATGGTTCTTCTCGTTTTGGACCTAACCGTAGGTTTGGTATTTTTCCTTCTATTGGAGCGGCGTGGGTAATAAGTGATGAAGCTTTTTTGAAAGATGTTGAAGCCTTGACTTATTTAAAATTGCGTGTTTCTTTGGGCGTAAATGGCAACCAAGAAATTGGAGACAATCAATTTGTTTCTCCTATTAATAATACTCGTGGCTATACTTTTATTGATGGCAGATCGGTAGGTTCTTCGCCTGAGTATGTAGAAAATGCCGACATCGGTTGGGAGCAAGCCGAACAATTTGACATTGGCGCAGATGCCGCTTTCTTTAACAATCAATTAGAAATTACGGTAGATTATTACGTAAAAAAGACTAAAGATTTATTAGAGAAAATTTCTATACCCGCTCACGTAGGTAATGATGGGCCTATTGCCAATGTTGGTACTGTGCAAAATGGAGGTATTGAAACGGCTGTTAACTGGCGCGATAATATTGGTAGCTTTAAATACAATGCAGGCATTGTGGCTTCTTTTAATAAAAACGAAATGATCGAAATTGGTAATGCCGAAGGCGTAATTAATGGAGCGAGTTGGGCATTGGGCGGCATTGTTACTCGGGCCGAGGTGGGTTTACCTATTGGCTATTTTTGGGGTTACCAAACTGAGGGCATCTTTCAAAATCAAAACGATATTTTTAGCCATATTAATAGTGCAGGGGAAGTGTTGCAACCTAATGCCGTGCCTGGTGATGTTAGGTTTGTTGACTTTAATGGCGATGGCATTATTAATGATGATGACCGCACTTTAATTGGCAATCCAACACCCGATATAACTTATGGTTTCAATGCTGGCGCATCTTACAAAAACTTTAATTTTAGCTTGTTTATTTTGGGCAGCCAAGGCAACGATATTTTTAATGGTAGTCAACGCCAAGATTTACGCTTTACTAACAGAACCACCAAAATTTTAGACCGTTGGACCGGCGAAGGAACGAGCAATATAACACCAAGATACACTTGGGCAGATAGCAATAACAACTACCGCGTAAGTGATTTGTATATTGAAAATGGATCTTTTGTAAGATTAAGAAATGTTCAATTAGGCTATAGGTTACCTACTGCTATATCAGAAAAAGCGAAGTTAGAAAAAGTGAAATTGTATGTATCAGGAGAAAATTTAGTTACACTAACCAAATATACAGGAGCAGATCCAGAAATTGGTGCTTTAAGTAGTTTTGATATTGGTATTGATAGAGGCATTTACCCACAGGCAAGAACGATGAGAGTAGGAGTGGAGGTTGTTTTTTAAAACATCATCGCTAACAAATTTTAAACTAATAAAATTTTAAACAATGCAATCAAAAATAATAATAACCAGCTTTAGTATTTTACTCATTTTATTAAGTGGATGTTCCGAAGATTTTTTGGATCGGCAACCGCTTGATCAAATTGTTTCAACCAACTTCTACCAAAGCGAAGAAGATGCGATGAAAGCACTAATAGCTGTGTATGATGCTTTGCAATATCAATCTTCGCCTGGTATTTCATGGGCTCCATTTTTAACAATGAGCGACATCTTATCGGATCATGCTTATGCTGGGGGAGGAGATGCAAATGATGGCTTAGATGAAAATGAATTAAACACCTTCAACATTGCAACCACCAATGTAATTGTACATTCGTTGTGGGCAAAAAACTACACAGGCATTTACCGTGCTAATTTATTATTAGAAAAGATAGCAGGTATTGATGCTAATGAAGACTTTAAAAATCAAGTAATTGCAGAATGTCAATTTTTAAGAGCTTATTTTTATTTTGAATTAGTAAAGATGTTTGAAAACATTCCTTTATTAACTGAGACTATAAAAGCACCATCTCAATATAGCCAAACTCAAAATACTGTAGATGAAGTGTATAATCAAATTAGCTTAGATTTGGTAGAAGCCATTGATGCATTGCCAGAATTAACGATGGGTAATAACAACGGAAGAATAACAAAATGGTCGGCTTCTGCTTTGTTGGCAAGAGTGTATTTGTTTTATAAGGGTGTTTATGGAGCTGATTTGAAAGCTGCTGATGTAATAGTAGATGAAATAAAAGCATTGGCTTATGTTGAAGAATTAATAGCCAACAGCGGGCACAGTTTAATAGCCGAGTACGATTCTTTATTTAAATTAAAAAATGAAATGAGTAGTGAATCCGTATTTGAAATTGCCCACGGCGACAGCCCCGCTTGGTGGGATTGGGGTTACCTGCGTGGCAGCGAGGGCAACTTAGCAGCTCAAATGCAAGGGCCTCGAGTAACCAGTTCTGATAAATGGAATAGAGGTTGGAGCTTTGCAACCGTTACCCAAAAATTAGTAGATTTAATGCAAAATGACCCTCGTTTTAAAGCAACGATTTTAGCGCAAAACGATATAGATGGCAACTTAATTAAAGGCTATCAACACACCGGATATTTCTCTAATAAATACAGCAGCGATGCCGAACATTGGGGAGGCGATGGGCAGTTTGAACACAACCGAACTTGCAACTACCGAGTTATCCGCTATGCCGATGTATTGTTAATGGCAGCCGAATTGGGTAGCCCCAATGCGCAGCAATATTTAGATGAAGTAAGAACTAGAGTTGGTTTAGAAAGCATACCAGCCACCAAAGAAAATATTTTAAAAGAGCGAGAATTAGAATTGGCTTTAGAAGGTATCCGCTACTTCGATTTGTTGAGACAAGGTATGGCTGTGGCTACAACCGAACTAAATGCACAAAGCAAAATTGGTGCTAACTATGTAGGCGACGATCAAATTTTTCAAGTCAATTTCAACCCTTCAACCAAAGGATTTTTACCTATTCCGCAAACGGAGATAGATTTGTCGAATGGAGTTTTTAAGCAGAATACGGGCTATTGACATCGAAATAACGATAAATTGGAACTTTGTTTATAAAATGAATTAAGTTTTATAAAACCGATTCAAATCAACCTCTTTTAATAAGGGCTTATTTTTTAAAATATAACCCAATAATTGTTTTGTAAAATAAGGACCTAAAGATGCGCCTTTTGCACCGAGGCCATTAAATACAAACATGTTTTTATAAATTGGATGTTGGCCAAGTAAAGGTCGCCTGTCTTTTACGGTTGGCCTAATAGCTGCTTGATGTGCTACTATTTCGTAAGGTACTTTTAGCAGGCTGTCTAATTGTTTTTTGAAGTAGGTAATGGCAGCTTCTGTAGTTTGAGGTTGTTTTAAATCCCAATCCCAAGTGGTGGCAATTTTAAATAAGTGATCACCAAGCGGAATAATAAATACGCCAGATTTAAATAGATAATCAATATTTATTTGTTCCGCTTTTATAATAATTATTTGCCCATTGTTTATGGTTAATGGTATGTTTTTAAAAAAGGGGTTTTGGCTAATACGATAACCTTCACAAAAAATGAGTTGTTTATAATGTTTGTTGTTTAGTGTGAAAGTATGATCATCATTTAATCTAATTTCATTAATAGGAACATCTTCATTTACAAAGCAATTTTTTTTTATAAGATATTCTCTAAAGCATCTTACCAAAAAAGAAACGTTTATTAATAAGGCATTTTTTATAGTAAGGCCTTGCTTAGTAATATTGAAAATGTTGGCATCGGGTTCAATTTTATTTTCTGTTTCAAAGTATGGTTGATAGTCAGTGTCGTTTATCCGCAGTGCTACATCGTTGGCAGCTTTTTGGTCGGGTATAGTTCTGAAAATTTTGATGTGTTTTATAAAATATTGGCTTAGTTGTACTTCAAAATTTTGATATGTATTTATGGCAACAGGCAACAAATCTTCTAACAACCAACTTTTTACAAAGCGGCGACCAGTTATAGGGTTTATAATACCTGTTGAACTATAAGTTGCAGCATTAAAAGGATGTTGGGGCTGATTTATTATAGTAAAGTTATTTGTTTTTGGAAAGGGGTGATTGTACTGAATGGCATCAATTACTTTTACTGATTTGTTTTGCTTTATTAAGCTATCTGTTAGTAAGGTGCCTGCTAACCCTTGCCCTATTATTAAAAAGTCGGTCAAAATATTAACGTACTATGTTGTAGCGTTCGGTATCAAACTTTAACAATATAAAAAGTAAAATAGTAAAGCCGAGTAAGGAAGAACCCCCATAACTAATAAAGGGTAGGGGAATACCAATAACAGGAACTAAGCCAATAGTCATACCAATATTAACTAAAAAGTGAAAGAAAATTATGGATGCCACGCAATAGGCAAATGTGCTTGAAAAAGCAGAACGCTGCCTTTCTGCTACAAATATAATTCTAAACAATAAAGCGAGATATAGTAGAATGACAAATACAGAACCTATAAAACCAAATTCTTCACCAATGGTACAAAAAATAAAATCGGTAGAAAGTTCGGGTACAAAATTAAATTTTGTTTGGGTGCCATTTAAGTAACCTTTACCCATTAGGCCGCCCGAACCAATAGCAATTTTTGATTGGTATACATTGTAGGCGGCTTCTTTTACATCATCTACTTTGCCAATTAAAACATTAATACGGTTTTGTTGATGTGGGAGCAAAATATTTTCGAAGGCATAATTTGCACTAAAAACATAAGCTGAAAACAGTAGTGTGAAACCGAGAATAAATGGTATTATTTTTCTATTTCTTTTTAAATTAAAAAGGCTTAAAATTACTCCGGCTACTGCCATAATAATGAGCAATAATTTCACTTCTATTAACAATGAAATGATGGAAAGGAAAACTAAGGCAATGCCGAAATACATTAGCCAAGCAGGCATTCCTCTTCTAAACAAAACTAAAACTAACGAAAGAAATACCAATGCAGTACCAGTATCTTTTTGTAAAATAATTAAAACTATGGGTATTAGTATTATTACAAAACCTATAATTAAATCGCTCCATCTGCTTAATTTTACGCCATTACCAGTTACGTATTTTGTTAAGGCTAAGCAAGTTACAAATTTTGCAAATTCAGATGGTTGTAGTTTAGCGAAACCTAAATCGAACCAAGATTGCCCACCACTTACAGTTTGTCCGAAAAACATGACCAACACTAGCGCAAACAATACAATTGCATAAAATACATAAGCAAAGGTAGAAAAGAAATTACCATCAACTAAAAGGATAAGCATGCCGATAATCAAAGAAAAGCCGGCCCAAATAATCTGTCTAAAATGCTTTGAATTAACATCTAAAAAAACGGCATCTTGTGTGTATATTGATGCATAAATGGCCATTACGCCTGTTATAACAAGCGCAATATAAATGAGAATAGTGATTAGGTCAGAACTTTTTTTTCTATTACTGCTCATCTTTTTTCTTGTTAATTAAATCAATTCCTAAAACGTAATCTTCAATCCATTTACTCTTGTCAGAAATTGTTTTGTTCAGATATTTTTCTACTATTAAACCTGCAATTGGTGCTGCATAGGTGGAGCCGAAACCGCTATTTTCAATAATTACCGCTACTGCTATTTTAGGATCATCTTTTGGGGCGAAACAACCAAATAAGGAATGTGGTTCGCCGTGTGGATTATCAGCAGTACCAGTTTTTCCTGCAATTTGTAAGTTTTCAACTTTGGGTAATCTACCAATACGTGTTAAGTTTTTACCAACTTTATCTAAACCTTTTATTACAGTATTAAAGTGTCTTTTTTCAATAGAACTGTATTTTTTGGTGTTATAAAATGCAAAATTTGTAGCGTCTTTTTCGGTTGGTTTTACTAAATGTGGTGGTATATAATAGCCTTTGTTTGCAAAAGCGGCCATTACGTTTGCCATTTGCAGGTTAGACAATTCTAACTCCCCTTGGCCAATACCCAATGAAATAATAGTAGACGCACGCCAAGCACCTACACTATACAATTGATTATAATATTCGGCAGTTGGAATATTACCTTTGGTTTCATTTGGTATGTCAATGTTTAATTTACGACCTAAACCAAATTCATTTAAATAACTATTAAACTTGGTTAGTGCTTCATCTGCTTTTTTAGCAGAGTTTTGCTCAATTAAAGCTTTAAAAGTTTGCCAAAAATATGGATTACAGGACTCTTTTATGGCTTGAGGAACATTTTTAGCGGAAATGTGGTTGTGAGAACATCTTAACGTCATATTATACAAGGTGTAACTACCGCCACAATAAAATGATTTGTTTTCGTAAATAGCTTTTTCTTGTAAGGCAATAGCAGCTACTAACGGCTTAAATGTTGAACCCGGAATATACTTTGCTGTTATAGCCCTGTTAAACAATGGTTTTAAGGTATCTTGCGATAAGACACCAAAATTATTACCTCTTCCACGGCCACTTAATAAATTTGGATTATAACCAGGACTACTAACCATAGCTAATATTTCGCCAGTATTGGGTTCAATAGCTACTATACTACCCAGTTTATTTTTAATTAATTGTTCACCATATAATTGTAAATCAATATCTAAAGTTAGTTGAATATCATTACCTGTTTTAGATGGCATATCACGATTACCTTCGTCAAATTCACCTTGTTCGCGGTTAAATACATCAACCATAATATAACGGTACCCCTTTTCTCCTCTTAACCCCTCTTCGTACTTTTTTTCAATACCGGTAAGGCCAATGTAATCTCCTTGCTCATAATAACTCTCTGGTTTTTCTACTTCTTTTTTTCCTACTTCACCAATATCGCCCAATACGTGGCTTGCATTAGCATAAGGATATTTTCTGAGCGTTCTAACCTGTGGATAAAAGCCTTTAAACTGATATAAATATTCTTGAAACTGAGCATACGTTTCTTTAGAAATTTGCTTAACAAAAATGGAAGGCCGATAGCGAGAGTATTTAGTTGCCTTTCGTAGATTTTTTTCGAAGGTCTCTCTTTTAATATCTAATAAAGCACAAAATTTTGCAGTATCAATATTTTTGACTAAACGAGGTGTAACTAAAATGTCGTATACTGGTTCATTAGTTACAATTAGTTTTCCATTTTTATCATAAACTAAACCACGAGTAGGGTAGGTTGTAATTTTACGCACTACGTTGTCGTTTGCTAGTTCTTTAAAAGAATCATCAATAACTTGTAAATTGAATAGTCTTATTGCAAAAATTAATGCAACAGCTGCAAATAATATTTGGAAAAATAAAATTCTGTTTTGAAAATCCATTAGTACCTACTTTTTAATCGTGTAAACAACATTTGATACAAGATCATCAAAAATAAGCAGGTTAATGTACTTAAAATAATTTTTAAGAGTATGGTATCTAAAAATCTGAAACTAAAGGCTTCTACAAAAAAGAAAAATGTGTTAAATAATAGTATTGATATACTTGCATATTTTAAAAACCAACTAAAACCCAAATTTTTATAGGTTGGTAAAACATATTGATCGTAACCATTTCTTGGTTCTAATAACATTAATATGATGTAACGTATGTATGCCAAAAAAACACAAGCAGCAGCATGCAAACCTAGCGAATCGTTAGAAATATCGATTATAAGGCCTAACACCAAAGCAATTACTAACACTAAAGAACGAGGTATAAATAAAGGTAATGTTAATATAATAAGTGGGTATAGAAGTGGCTTAACTAAGCGGTGTAATTCCACATTATCTAAAATAAGTACTTGTATAGCAATAATTGCTATTGCATTTATTATTTGAAATGCAGTCATATTATCTTTTAATAGCTAATTCTTCTAACTCAATTAGTTCGCTTCTGTTAAGGTTTTCAACACCGTCAACATAACGTAGTGTATAAAAGTCGGTCGCTAATTTTACTTTAATATCATAAAAATTACTTCCTTCTTTTAACTCAAAATCTTCGATGGTGCCAATCATAAAATTTTCGGGAAATATGGCGGAATAACCACTTGTGGTAATGGTATCACTAATTTCAATATTGGCGTGATTGGGTATTTCATCTAACTGCCCGTATTGGGCACTTTCGCCATTCCAACTAATAGAACCAGTAAATTTTTTATGCCTAATTTTTGCGGTTAACTTTATGTTTTTATTTATCAAACTCATTGCTGAGCTATAATTTTTTGATACTGTTTTAATAATACCTACCACACCATTAGTGCTTACTAAACCCATATCTTTTTTAAAACCATCTTTACTGCCTTTATCTAAAGTGATGTAATTATACAAACTATGAGTAGTGTTATTAATTACTTTTGCGCTGGTATATACATACCCCTTTGCCAAAACAGAATCTATAGTAACATAAACAGAATCGACCAATGTATCTACTCTATTAATAAAGCTAAGCTCTTTATTGGTCAAATATTCGCGCAGGCGGGCATTTTCATTTGCTAATTCTTTATTTACATCTTTTAAACCAGCGTAATCAGAAATACTATTAGTTACTTTGTACAATGCGCCCGAAATAGCATTGGAAGACGACATTGCGCTAGCTCGATGATAAGAATTTTGTGTGCCTAAAATATAAAAGCATAGAAACTCAAACAAAATAAAAATAAAAAATACGTGGTTTCTAACAAAAAAGTTAATTAACTCTCCCATTTATTACACTCTATTTTTGAATTAAAAATGGATAACGATCAGGGTTTTTTAAGGCAATGCCCGTACCTCTAACTACTGCCCTTAGTGGATCGTCTGCAACGTGCACTGGTAATTTGGTTTTTAAAGAAATCCTTTTGTCTAAACCTCGTAACAATGCGCCACCACCTGTTAAATATATGCCAGTTTTATAAATGTCGGCAGCTAATTCTGGTGGCGTAGTTTCCAATGCTTTTAGTATAGATTCTTCAATTTTAATAATTGACTTATCTAAAGCGTGCGCAATTTCTGTGTAGCTCACCATAATTTGCTTCGGAATACCAGTCATTAAATCTCTACCATTTACCGCATAATCTTCTGGTTCATCATCTAACTCTGGTAAGGCAGATCCTACATTAATTTTAATATTTTCGGCAGAGCGTTCTCCAATTAACATGTTGTGTTGTCGGCGCATATGCGATTTTATGTCTGTAGTAAAATCATCTCCAGCAGTACGTATTGATTGATCGCCCACAATACCCATTAAAGCCAAAACCGCAATTTCTGTAGTACCACCGCCAATATCAATAATCATATTACCCATTGGTTCCGAAACATCAATACCTATACCTAAGGCTGCTGCCATTGGTTCGTGTATTAAATAAATTTCTTTGGCGCCGGCTTGTTCTGCCGAATCAAAAACGGCTCTTTTCTCTACCTCTGTAATGCCCGAGGGAATGCAAATTACCATTTTGTAAGATGGCATTAACATTTTATTTTTTGGGTAGATCATTTTTATCATCCCCCTAATCATTGCCTCGGCAGCATCAAAATCTGCAATAACGCCATCTTTTAATGGCCTTATGGTTTTTATTTCATCGTGGGTTTTTTCGTGCATCTGCATCGCCTTTTTACCCACGGCAACTATTTCGCCGGTCGATCGTTTTTTAGCCACTATAGATGGCTCGTCAACTACCACTTTATTGTTATAAATTATTAAGGTATTTGCAGTACCTAAATCAATTGCAATTTCGTGTGTTAAAAAATTAAAAAATGCCATTAAAGCAAAGTGATATTAAAATTTAAAAAATATATAAATCGAAATACAAAGGTACAGAAATAAACCGATAGTTTTATCAATGTTTAAAATGTCTTACTCCAGTTAAAACCATTGCCATTTGTTGGCTGTTACAATATGCTATTGAAGCCTTATCTTTTATAGAACCTCCTGGTTGAATAACTGCCTTAATACCAGCATTATAGGCTATTTCAACGCAATCAGGAAATGGAAAGAATGCATCGGAAGCCATTACTGCGCCCTCTAAATTTAAGTTAAAATCTTTTGCTTTTTTAATTGCGTGGTTCAAAGCATCAATTCTCGAAGTTTGCCCACAACCCATACCAACTAATTGCTCATTTTTTACCAAGGCTATTCCGTTCGACTTTAAATTTTTAACCGCTTTTAAAGCAAAAAACAAATCTTTCTTTTGTTGTTCGCTTGGTTGCTGTTCGGTACAAAAATTCCAATTGCTTTCAATTTCGATGGTATTGTCTTTTTGTTGATACAGCAATCCGTTTAAAACGCTACGATAATTTATGGCAGTTTTTAAGGTTTGTTTTTTTATTAAAAGAATTCTATTTTTTTTTGATTTTAATATTTCTAAAGCATCTTCTTTAAATGAAGGAGCAATCAAAACTTCAAAAAACAACTCATTAATTAGGCTTGCGGTAGTTGCATCAACAGCATCATTACAAATTAAAACACCACCAAAGGCAGAGATAGGATCGCCGGCAAGCGCCATTTTATATGCCTCCGTTAAATTAGCATTGCTGGCTAAGCCACAAGTATTGTTATGTTTTAAAATGGCAAATGTGGTGCTGTCAAATTCTTCAATAATGTTTACCGCAGCATCAATATCTAACAAATTATTGTAAGAAATTGCTTTACCGTGTACCTGCGTTAGTAACTCATTTAATTGGCCATAAAAATAGCCTTTTTGATGTGGATTTTCCCCATAACGTAGTTCATCGGGTTTGCTAAAGCTTATTCTCAACGCTTCTAAATGCGCTGTTTTATTAAAGTGATTGAAAATTGCAGTATCATAATTACTTGATACACCAAAAGCTGCTGCAGCAAACTTTCTTCTATCTTCTAAGCTAGTTACTCCCTTCTTATCATTTAAAATATTTAATAAAGAAGTATAATAATTTTGTGAAGGAACTACTAAGCAGTGCTTATAGTTTTTTGCCGCAGCACGTATCAAAGCAATTCCACCAATATCAATTTTTTCTATAATCGTATTTTCATTATTAGTTGATGCAATCGTATCTTCAAACGGGTATAAATCAACAATTACTAAATCAAAGGCAGGAATTTCATATTTTTCAATTTCGTTTAAATCGTCATCTTCATCACTTCTTACCAAAATACCACCAAATACTTTTGGATGAAGTGTTTTTACCCTGCCCCCTAAAATTGAAGGATAACCCGTTAACGCTTCAATTGCTTTAACGGCATACCCTTGTTTTTCTATAAAGCTTTGTGTACCACCTGTTGAGTAAATTTCTACACCAAAACCACTTAAAGCAGCTATTAACGGGTTTAAATTTTCTTTGTTATAAACCGAAATAAGTGCACGTTTAATTTGTTTATGCATTGTAAATTTTAATTGTTTCAAAATAAATAAGAATACTTATAAAATTGTAGTTTTGCAAAAAGAATAATTTATGGAGGTACTATCAAAGTCGCAACATTTTATTGATTTAGAAGATAAGTACGGCGCACATAACTATCACCCGCTTCCGGTGGTGTTAGAAAAAGGAGCAGGTATTTTTGTTTGGGATATAGAGGGCAAAAAATATTTTGATTTTTTATCGGCTTATTCTGCTGTTAATCAAGGTCATTGTCATCCAAAAATAATTGAAGCATTAAAAAACCAGGCGGATGTATTAACACTTACTTCAAGAGCTTTTTACAATAATGTATTGGGCGAATACGAAAAATATATTACCGATTTTTTTGGCTACGATAAAGTATTGCCAATGAATACAGGTGTTGAAGGTGGTGAAACTGCAGTAAAGTTGTGTAGAAAATGGGCCTATACTAAAAAAGGAATAGCAGCAAACAAAGCTAAAATAATTTTTGTTCACGGTAATTTTTGGGGAAGAACGTTGGCAGCAATTTCTACTTCCGACGATCCGGATAGTTTTGAGGGTTTTGGCCCGTATATGCCAGGTTTTGAAAGAATACCATATAATGACTTAGGTGCTTTGGCAATAGCATTAGAAGATGAAAATGTAGCAGGTTTTATGGTAGAGCCAATACAAGGCGAGGCAGGGGTAGTAGTGCCTGATGAAGGTTACTTAAAACAAGCTTATGAGTTGTGTAAAAGCAAAAATGTATTGTTTATTGCAGATGAAGTGCAGACAGGTATTGCCAGAACAGGTAAATTATTATGCTGCGATCACGAAAATTTTAAACCAGATATTTTAATACTAGGCAAAGCACTTTCTGGTGGTGTTTTTCCAGTATCGGCGGTGTTAGCTAACGATGAAGTAATGCTTTGCATAAAGCCGGGCGAACACGGCTCTACTTTTGGTGGCAACCCACTTGCTTGCAAAATTGCTATGGCAGCATTACAAGTTGTTAAAGATGAAAATTTGGCCGAAAATGCAGAAAAATTAGGCGAAATTTTTAGAGAAGGTTTAAGAAATATTGAATCCGATTTAATTGAAACGGTAAGAGGTAAAGGCTTGTTAAATGCCATTATCATTAATCATTCTGACCCCGATGCCGCTTGGAAATTGTGCGTAAAATTTAAAGAAAACGGCTTATTAGCTAAACCAACCCACGGCGATAAAATACGTTTGGCACCACCATTAGTAATCAATAAAACACAAATAGAAGAAGCATTAAACATTATTGAAAACTGTGTAAAAACCTTTTAATTATTAAGAATAATTTGTATATTTACAAGTAAATTTACATTTTAAGAAACTTACGTCCCCACTTGAAAGAAATGAGATCTCAACCTCATTTTTAAGGAGTAGTGCCCGTTTATAAGCGGGGACGTTTTTTTTACATTTTAATTAACTTATTAAATGGATGCCAGCCAGCCGAAATTGGTAAAGGTGCAATTATGCTTACCGGTATTTTCTTTACCGGATGAATAAATTGAATTGATCTGGCGTGTAAAGATATTGATCTATCTTCATTAGGCCGTTTTGCACCATACTTCAAATCTCCCCTAATAACCATACCTTCATTAGAAAGTTGCACTCTTATTTGGTGATGTCGGCCAGTTTTTAACTCCACTTCTAATAAGCAATATTTATCAAACACCTGTTTAGCAGTATAGGTTAATTCTGCAAACTTAACTCCAGGATAGTTAGGGCTATGCACATAACTTTTATTCTGTTTTTCATTTTTAGCAACATAACAAGTTAAAGTTTCTTTTTCATTATTTACCTTACCAATAATTAATGCCCAATATTTTTTTTGGATATCTCTTTTTTTAAAAATTTCTATTATTCTGGTTAGCGCTTTACTCGTTTTTGTAAATAATACAACCCCACTTGTTGGCCTATCTATTCTATGAGGTACCCCCAAAAAAACTTCTCCAGGTTTGTTGTAAGTTTCTTTTAGATATAGTTTTAAGTCATCTATCAAACATTTATCACCTGTTTTATCCTTTTGTACCAAATCGCCAGCCAATTTGTTAACCGCAATAAGATGATTGTCTTCGTATAAAATTTTTTGTTTCATTGTACGTAAGGTAAAGCTACTGATTTACAGCATATAAGCCATTTTATTGTTACAATTTATATTTTTTTTAATAAAAAAGAGAAACACATTGACAATTATAAGTCTATCCATTAAAATTAAATTCAACTTGGTACAATTTTGGTGGCTATTTGTTGTATTAACTATTTTGCTATTAATAAATTTACAGAAAAATATGAAGGCTAATTTTTACATATTTATTTTCTGCTTAATTTTTATGGGAATTTCATTCGCAGCCGATGCTCAAATATCAGTTGATTTTTCACATAATCGCGGTTTTTACACAGAAAGTTTTGATTTGGGCGTCAACATATCTGGTTACAATGTTTCAGTTTTGTATACTTTAGATGGTAGTGATCCAGCTGAAGTTGATAACCCTATTCAACCAAGCAATTCAAATAACTTTTTGATACCGATCACCCGTTCAACAGTTGTAAGAGTTTATGCTTATAATATTGAGGAAAAAATAGCAACAACTAATACCTACATATTCGTAGCCGATGTTTTTAGTCAAAATAGTAACTCCATAATTAACGAACTTAAATACCCGTCAACTTGGGGTTATGGTAAAAAAAGTATAAACTCAATTACTTGTTTAAAGCAAGATGCCGACTATGATATGACTGTTGACAGTTGTTTTGATAACATTACACAAAGGTTGTACAACGGCTTATTGGAAATACCAACAATGTCTATTTCATTAAATAAAGAACATATTTTTGGAGCTGATAGTGGTATTTATATTTTTCCACTTGAAGAATCCGACACCTGTTATACTTTTCCTGAAGCGATACATTCTTGGGAAAGAAAAGCATCAATTGAAATTTTTAATGATGTACAAGGTTTGGATACTTTTCAATTTCAAGTAAATGCAGGTTTACAAATCAGTGGTGCTTCCACCAGAAATCTTGATTTTTATAAACACAGTTTTAAATTAAAATTCCGATCTGAATATGGAGCATCAAAATTAAATTACCCACTTTATGGAGATGATGCAGCAGACAAGTTTGAAAGTTTACAATTGAGAATGGTTGGACACTGCACCCCGCACGATTGGGCAAGTTCAAGAAGAGAAGAAACACAATTTCATAAAGATAACTGGACAAGAAATATTCAAAGGCAGCTATCGGGTTATGGATCTTCTCCAAATGGTAAATTTTTTCATTTGTTTATAAATGGCATTTATTGGGGTATGTATGATGTTACGGAAAGGCCAGATGCAGATTATATGGCTGAATACAACGGTGGCTTGCCCGAAGATTATGATGTTATTAAACTATTAGAAGTAAAAACAGGTACAGACGAAGCTTACAATTATATGCACGACTTAGGCCATTCTATTTATGATACGATTTTGACAGACCCTACGGAAAATCCTTTTACAGGAGAAATATTATATAATGAAACCATTGTAACTAACAATACAAGAGCAAATAATTTTTATAAAGAAATGCAAAATCGGCTTGATATTGATAAATTTATAGATTACAACTTATTAAATTTATACATTGTAAATACTGATTGGAAAGAAAACAACTGGTGGGCGGCACGCAATGCAAAACAAAATGGAAAATTTCAGTTTTTTGCTTGGGATGCCGAAATTGTTTTAACCGATGCTGGTAAAAGCAACCAAGTTTTATTGTTTGCTGGCAACTCTGGTACCAACCTAAAATATCATCCTATTGATTTAAATCAGCGATTGTTAGATGTTCCGGAATACAAAATAAAATTTGGCGATCATATTCAATGCAACTGTGTAGAAGAAGATGGTATTTTGAACCCCGAAAATTTTTTAGCATCCTATAAATCTTCCGAACAAAAAATACACAATGCAGCAACACTTGAATTGGCTCGCTGGGGAGATGCAAGAAAACTCGACCCTTTATATAAGACAATTTGCCCAAGCGTTATAGATGAAACCTTACAGCAATATGAAATGGAAGTATTTCCTAATTTATTAAATAATATGCTGGTTTACTATGGCAGGCCAGGCGGTGAATACGATTTGTTTCCACATTATATAAAAAAAATAAGACGAAATAATGAATATATTTTGGAGGAAGTTTTCAACTTTGAAGCGGTAAAATACCCTAAATTAGGAGGTGAAGTACCAGTGGGATATCAATTAGAATTAACCAACTTAAATACTCAATACAACGCCAATAATCAAATTGTTCCATTAGGCGATATTTACTATACAACTGATGGTAGTGACCCTAGAAACGTAGATGGTACAGTTTCTCAAACAGCTTTATTATATAGCAATCCTATTCTTATAGATGATTATAAGTTGATAAAAGCAAGAGTATTTACCGATACCTTTAAATATAAAGATTTAGTTGACAAAACAATCTACAATTTATGGACAGCTATGTGTCCTCGAGAATTTTTTCCTAAAGGCTACTACGACGACTTAGTAATTAACGAAATAAACTATCACCCTTATATTTCAGAAACAGTATCTGGTAGTAATTTAGAGTTTTTGGAAATAAAAAACTTAGGTAACAAAACACTAAACATTTCTAACACCAAATTTACCGATGGCATAAAGTACCAATTTCCATTAGGTACAAATATTTCGGAAAATGGATTTTTATTATTAGCTACAGACTCAATAGCTGCAACAGATTTTTATAAAGTTGAAGTAGATGGGCAATACCAAGGTAATTTAGCAAATAATGGCGAGTTAGTTGTTTTTTCGAGACCAGATGGAATTGCCATTGATGAAGTTAAATATGATGATGCACCACCTTGGAATGTAAAGCCCGATGGTAAAGGAACTTCTTTAAGCCTTTATTTAGATATAGAAGACAAAAATAATAATCACAAACCCGAAAGTTGGGGTAGCTCAGCTGGTGGTGCTACCCCAAAAGCAGAAAATGTGTTTTGTTTACCTATAACCCTAAATGTTACAGCAGTTAACCCAAGTTGCTATAATGGAAATGATGGTTTTATTAACATAGGTATTACTGGCGGTACTGCACCGTACACCGTAAAATGGATAGCAGGCAGTAACAGCAATACAAATTTAATTGAAAACTTAGCTGGCGGTAATTATGAAGTTGAGATTGTGGACAATCAAAATTGTACAGAAACAAAAAAAATTAACATAATAAACCCCAATCCTATAAATAGTGGTTTACAGATTACTCATGCTTCCACAATTAATAGTGCTGATGGCTTTGCTACCCTAAATCCAGAAAATATGCCAAATGGTTATTCTGTTGAATGGTCAGATGGCAGCAGTGGCAATGCTAATTACAATTTATTAGCCGGAAAAGATTATTGGGTAAGAATAATTGATAACGCTAATACTACATGTTCTACAGTAGAGAACTTTTCTGTTGAAGTAGCCAGCTCTTGTGCTATGCCAACTAATTTTTCAGTAACATCAACCTCCGATCAAAGCGCCATTATAAGTTGGTCGGCCAAGCCAAATAACAGCAGTTATATTGTAAGTTACAAAACTTCCGATGAAATTGAATGGATCGAAGTTGAGTCACTTTTACCAAATTTATTACTAAATAATTTACAACCATGTAAAACATATCATTATAAAATAAAAGCCATCTGCGCTTCAAATCCATCAAATACTTCGGTAATAAAAAACTTTACCACTTCAGGCTGCGAGCAATCTTGTAATGCAGGCGTAGTAAATGGAAATACAATAAATATAACCAGCTATAGTGCCTTTATTTTGTGGGATATAATTCCCGAAGCTAATTACAGGTTAAATTATAGAAAAAATGGTACTACCATTTGGCGTAAATATGAAACACCTTTAAATTTTTCAATTTTATTTGATTTAGATAATTGCGCTAATTACCAATGGTATGTTGAAGTTATTTGCCCAGATGGAAGAATTACATCAAATAACATCAATAACTTTACTACTGCTGATTGCTTAAAACAAACCAGTAAACCTTATACTGATAATTATGAAATAGAAGAAAATTTCAACTTCAATATTTACCCAAATCCTGCACAAAATTTTATAAAAATTACTTCAAATAATTTGCTCCAGCAGGTACCTAAATCTCATATTGTAATATATGATCTTTTGGGCAAACTTGTTAAAAACGCAGGTACTTTTGTTACAGAAATAACTATAAATATTGAAGATTTGAGACCAGGTATATATGTAGTACAAATTGCAAATAAAGATCAAAACATACAAAACACATTTATTAAAAAATAATTCGTATTGATAAAAACGTATCCACCGGTCAAAACTTTTTTTAAAAGAAAACGTATAATTTCAATTAACCAAAACCATATTTAATTTTAATACCATGAAAGTAAAGCTTTTATTACTTATCAGTTTTTTAATCTTTTTTTCAATAGCTACAAATTTAGTTAATGCGCAACCATTAGTTACCTTTTCTCATGAAAGAGGTTTTTATGAAACAAGTTTTGATTTAACAGTCACTACCTCGGGTTATAATTTATCAGTAAGGTACACTTTAGATGGTAGCGAACCAACAGAATTTTATGGTATTAGCCCTATTAACGTTAATACATTTACAATTCCTGATATAAACCGATCTACCGTATTTAGGGCTTTTGTTTATAACCTTGAAGATACTATTGCACTAGCACATACCTACGTTTTTGTTGATGATGTTTTTACTCAAAACAATAATTCGGTAATAAATGAATTAATTTATCCAAATGATTGGGGCTATGGAACTGGTTTTATAGGGGCTATAAATTGCCGTAGGCAGGCTGCAGATTATGAAATGACTATTGATGACTGTATCACTAATATACCCAATTACCAACAAAAGCTTAAGGACGGTTTAATGGAAATACCAACTATGGCAATTTCATTAGATAAACATCAAATTTTTGGTGTAGATAGCGGTATTTATGTTTTTCCGGTTGAAAAATCAGATGTATGCTATACTTTGCCCGATAATGTAGATAATTGGGAAAGAAAAGCATCAGTAGAAATATTTAATGATATTCAAGGAACGGATACTTTAGATTTTCAAATTAACGCAGGCTTAGAAATGAGTGGCGCATCAACCAGATATTTTGACTTTTACAAACATAGCTTTAAACTTAAGTTTAGATCAAGATATGGTTCATCAAAAATGAAATATCCGTTGTATGGAGAAGCGGCTACTAATAGATTTGAAAGCATACAGTTAAGAATGGTTGGACAATCTACTCCACACGATTTTGTTGCCCTAAGAAGAGAAGAACCACAATTTCATAAAGATAGTTGGATGAAATACCTACAAAGAGAATTATCAGGCTATGGGTCATCACCTAGTAGTAAATTCTTTCACCTTTTTATTAATGGGCTATATTGGGGTATTTATGATGTTACCGAAAGACCTAATGAAGACTATACGGCCGATTATTTTGGTGGCCAACCAGAAGATTACGATGTAATAAAAGTAAAAGAGGTAAAAGCAGGAACAGATTCTGTTTATAATTATATGTACGATTTAGGCCACGCTATATACGATACCATTTTAACAAACCCAATATATAACCCTAATACTGGCGTAACGGTGTATAATGAAAAATTAGAAACCAATGAAAATAGAGCTGTCAATTTTTATAGTGAAATTAAAAATTTGTTAGATGTTGAAAGTTTTATCGATTACAATTTAATAAATTTGTATTTTGCAAATATAGATTGGGAAGAGAATAATTGGTGGGCAGTACGAAATGCCAAACAAAATGGTAAATTTCAGTTTTTTGTTTGGGATGCTGAAATAATATTAAACTTAGCAGGCTCAAGACCAACCCTATTTACGGCAGGTAACTCTGGCCAACATTTAAAATACCATCCTATAGATTTAAACCAGCGTCTTTTGGATGTGCCTGAATATAAAATTAAATTCGGTGATCATATTCAATGCCATTGTGTAGAAGAGGACGGCATTTTACAGCATCAAAACATTACAGAATCGTACACCGCCTTTGAAAATAAAATTCATAATGCATCATTATTAGAATTTGCACGATGGGGTGATGCAAGAAAATTAGAATCGGATTATGAACCAATTTGCCACGATGCTGTTAATGCTACTTTGCTAAAATATCAAACAGATATATTCCCTAACTTACTAAATTATATGCTAACTATTTATGGTACCGAAAGAAATGAGTATAAAATATTTCCTAATTATTTAAAGCAAAACTCTTTAACTTCTTATACTGATATATTTAATTTTAAAGCTGTAAAACTATCTAAATTGGGTGGTGAAGTGCCTATCAATTACCCCTTAACTTTAACAAACCCAAACACACATTACAACACTAACAATCAAATTGTTCCAACTGGCGAAATTTACTTCACAACTGATGGTACCGATCCGCGTAATGTTGATGGTACAATCTCATCAACTGCAATAAAATATACTAATCCTATTTTAATTGATGAGTACAAAATGATAAAAGCACGAATTTTTGCCGATACTTTCAATTACCGCAATTCTGGCACAAAAACTAAAAATAATTTATGGACAGCAATGTGCCCGCGCGAATTTTTTCCAGAAGGGTATTACGACGATTTAGTGATAAACGAAATTCACTATAATCCAGCCGATTTGGGAGCTGTTTCTGGCAGTAACTTAGAATTTTTAGAAATCAAAAACATAGGGAGTACCGAACTAAATATTTCAAACACCAAATTTACCGAAGGAGTAAAGTTTCAATTTCCAATGGGTTACAAAGTGCAGGGTAATGGGTTCATTTTATTAGCCTCAGATTCAATTGCAGCAAAAAACCATTATTCAACCATTGTTGATGGCCAATATAAAGGCAAACTTGCTAATAGTGGCGACCTTTTAGTGCTATCAAAACCCGATGGCTCGCAAATAGATGAAGTTAATTACGATGATGCCCCTCCTTGGAATGTAAAGCCAGATGGCGGAGGGTCATCCCTAAGTCTTTATCTTGATAATAATGACAAAAAGAACAATCATTTAGCAACAAGCTGGAGCAACTCGGCAGGAAACAACACACCAAGAACAGATAATGTGTTTTGTTTACCAATGACTTTAAGTACAACAGCTTATTCACCATCATGCTATAACGGTAGTGATGGTATAGCAAGCGTATCAATTACTGGTGGTAGTCAGCCTTATAATATTATATGGTCAACAAATAGTAACCTAAGTTACATATCAGATTTAGTTAGTGGAACTTATGAAGTAGAAGTGACAGACGATCAAAACTGCACCGAAACAAAAAGCGTAGCAATTGTTAGCCCAAACAAAATATTTAGCAACCTGCAAGTAACACATGCAACCTCGGTTAATACTGCTGATGGTTATGCAACAATAAACCCAAGTAATGTGCCTCAAGGCTACTCTGTTGTATGGTCTGATGGTAGTACAGGTAGCACCAACAACAACCTATCAATAGGTAGTAACTATTGGGTAACTATTACCGACAATAGAAGTGATACTTGCTCCATAACCGAAACTTTCTCGGTAGAAGTAGCTAACTCATGTACCATACCAATTAACTTTTCTGCAATTCCAACCTCAGAACAAAGTGCTATTATAAGTTGGCCTGGCAATGCAGATAATACAAGCTACATTGTAAGTTACAAAAATTTAGCTGCAACTAATTGGAATACAATAACCACTACTTTGCCAAGCTTACTATTAAATAATTTAAATACTTGCACAACTTATCAATATAAAGTAAGTGCTATGTGTAACACTATAACTTCCAATAGTTCAACCATACAAAGCTTTAGTACCGCAGGTTGTATTGATTTTTGCAATGGAGGCGCAATAAACGGAAACACTATTAACATAACCAGTTACAGTTCTTTTATTTTATGGGATATTATTCCTAATGCAATGTACAGGTTAAACTATAGAAAAAATGGCATAAACTCTTGGCATCAATACGAAACCCCACTAAACTTTGCCATATTATTTGGTTTAGACAATTGCTCGAACTACGAATGGTTTATTGATGTAATTTGCCCTGACGGAACAATAAACGCCAATAGCGTTAACAACTTTACAACAGCAGATTGTTTTAGAATAACCGAAGATATAAAAAGCAACATAGAAGAATTGAAAACCGATTTAGAGTTTATTCTATATCCAAACCCAGCCCAAAATTTTATAAAAATTAGTTCGAAAGATGTAGAATCAATAATAGAATCGAAAATTTTAATTTACGATTTTTCAGGCAGGCTCGTAAAAAATGGAGGTACAATTACCACGCAAGCTATCATATACATTGAAGATTTACTGCCAGGTATGTACGTGGTTCAAATTGTAAATGAAAAACAAAATCTACAATATCGATTCAAGAAAAATGACTAATAATAGGATACAAACTATATGAAAATATTTTATCGGCTATCTCTTTTCTGCTTATTTCTTTTGGGTATGAAAAATGCAAAAGCCCAAGCACAAATATCAATTGATTTTTCAAACGAAAGAGGATTTTATACCGAAAACTTTGATTTAGTAATTAATATATCTGGGTTTGATGTTTCAGTAAAATATACAATAGATGGTAGCGAGCCAAACGAAAATTATGGAATTAGTCCAATCAATTCAAACGCATTTGCCATACTTGACGTAAGTAACACTATTGTGGTAAGGGTGTACGCCTATAACAATGAGGAAAGCGTTTTAAAAACGCACACCTATATTTTTGTAGACGATGTGTTCAGTCAAAACAATAATACCATTATAAATTCACTAGCTTACCCTTCACAGTGGGGTTATGGCCCGCAAAGTGAACCAGGTTTACCCTTTAATAGTCAAATTGCAGACTATGAAATGAAAATAGATACCTGCCTTACTAAAATACCCAATTTTGAACAAAAACTGCTTGATGGGCTTATGGAAATACCAACAATGGCTATATCTATTGAAAAAGATCAAATCTTTGGGCAAGATAGCGGAATATACATATATCCGTTAGAAGAAACTGTAGATAACTATACCTTACCACCTAACGTTAGCTCTTGGGAAAGAAAAGCATCAATTGAAATATTTAACGACGTAAGAGAGCAAGATACCTTGCAAATTCAAGTAAATGCGGGTTTGCAAATAAGTGGCGCCTCAACCAGAAATTTTGATTTTTATAAACATAGCTTTAAACTTAAATTTCGCTCAAAGTACGGAGCAGGAAAACTAAAATATCCGCTATATGGAGCTGAGGCCATAAAAAAATATGATAAACTGCAATTAAGAATGGTTGGTCATTCTTCCCCTCACGATTGGTCTTCAACCCATAGAAAGGAAACCCAGCTGCATAAAGATAGCTGGGCAAAGCACCTTCAAAAAAAATTATCAGGTTATGGATCTGCTCCAACAAGCAGATTTTTTCATTTATTTATTAATGGAATATATTGGGGAATTTATGATGTTACAGAAAGGCCAGATGATGATTATATGGCTGATTATTTTGGCGGCAACACCGAAGATTATGATATAATAAAAGTAAAGGAAGTGAAAAATGGAACTGATTCTGTTTATAATTATATGTACGATTTAGCACATTCTATTTACGACACACAATATTCGCTCGTTGCAAATTCAAATGAATTGAAAAATGTTTATGAAGAAATTGGTACCATGTTAGATATAACAAAATTTACTGATTACATTTTGCAAAACATTTATCTAGTTAATATGGATTGGATAAACAATAACTGGTGGGCGGCTCGCAATAATAAGCAAAACGGAAAATTTCAATTTTTTGTTTGGGATGCAGAAATTATTTTAAATGATGCAGGCATAAGTAATTCAAGAATAATAAAAGCAGGTATTGATAACGCCATGTACAAATATCATCCTATTGATCTTCATCAAAGACTGTTAGAAATGCCTGAATATCAAATGAAATTTGTTGATAATATACAATGTCGTTGTATTGAAGAAGATGGAATTTTAAACCCAGAAAATCTTGTTGAGTCATACAAATTATTTGAACAAAAAATACACAACGCTTCATTACTTGAGTTTGCTAGGTGGGGCGATGTTAGAAGTACCTATTACGCTTATGAGCCAATATGTCATAATGTGATAACTAAAACCTTACAAGAGTATGAAACCGAAAAATTTCCTTATCTGCTTGATAAGATGTTAGAATTTTATGGCAATCAAAAGACTTTCGCTTTGTTTCCACGCTATATTGTCAAAGAATGGTCAAGTGACATCCGTAAGTATGTTTATAAAGATGTGTTCAACTTTAAAGCAGTTCAATTTTCAAAACTTGGGGGGGAAGTTGCTAATGGATATCAACTAAAGCTAACAAATCCAAACACAAAATATAACAATAATAACCAGCTTATACCAGCGGGCGATATTTACTATACAACTGACGGAAGCGAGCCTCGTAATATTGACGGCACAGTTTCTGCGTCAGCCATAAAATATACTAGCCCTATAATTATTGATAAATATATGATGATAAAGGCAAGAGTTTTTGAAAATAGTTTGGACTATACCCTAAGAGGCGCCAATTACACTATTAACAATTGCTGGTCGGCTATGTGTCCTCGCGAATTCTTTCCAATAGGATATTACGATGATTTGGTTATTAACGAAATACACTATCACCCAGCCGATATTGGTACAGTTTCAGGTAGTAACTTAGAGTTTTTAGAAATCAAAAATACTGGACAATCAGAACTAAATATTACCAATATTAAATTTACTGAAGGAATTAAATACCAATTCCCTGTTGGAGCAAAAATAGCAAGTAATGCATATATTTTATTAGCATCAAACGCTGTAGCTGTTGAAAATTACTACAACACTACTGTTGACGGTGAGTACCAAGGTAAATTGGACAACGGTGGCGAACTGATAGAACTATCGAGGCCAGATGGTGTTAAAATTAACGCCGTTGACTATGATGATAGTTGGGATATACGGACTGATGGAGGTGGCGCCTCTTTAAGCCTTCTTTTAGAAAAAAATAAAAAAGAAAATAATCATTTAGCAGAAAATTGGGCGGGCTCTGCAAACGGATATACCCCAAAAAGTGAAAACCTTTTTTGCTTACCATATACATTCGAATTTAAAACCTTTAAACCATCTTGCTACGGTGGAAGCGATGGCTTTATTAACTTACAAATAACTGGTGGAACAGGAAATTTAAGCTTCCTATGGTCAAACAATAGTACCTCTAATTTAATTTCCGGCCTTACTAGTGGTGTATATGAAGTAGAAATTACTGATGCTCAAAAATGTGTTGAAACACTAAGCACAATATTACCCGACACAAGCCCTATTGTTAGTAATTTACAAATTACACATGCTTCAACTGCTAATAGCATTGATGGCTTTGCAACAGTAAACCCTAATAATTTACCAAATGATTATACGGTAACCTGGTCTGATGGAAGTACTGGCACAAGTAACTATAATCTATCAATAGCCAATAATTATTGGGTTACCATAACAAGTAATAATAATACCACCTGTTCAATAACAGAAAGTTTTTCAATAGAAGAGGCCAGCTCTTGTAACATGCCTTTTAGCTTTTCTGCCACATCTACTTCAAGCAAAAGCGCATTAATAAGCTGGTCGGGCAACACAACAACCAATACTGATTATTTAATTAGCTATAAAGCATCAAATGAGGTTAATTGGAACACTATTACAACTGCTTTGCCGAGTATACTATTAAAAAATTTACAACCGTGTACTTATTATACTTACAAAGTAAGTGCTAATTGTAATACAATTAGTTCAAATACATCGGTAGCGCAAACCTTTGTTACTTCTAATTGTACTAATATTTGTAACGGTAGCGATGTAATTGGCAAAACTATAAATATTACCAACTACAGTGCCTTTATTTTATGGGATATTGTTTCAAATGCCAAATATAGATTGCACTATCGAAAAAATGGATTTAGCACTTGGCACCAATATGATACTCCTTATAATTTCTCAATATTATTTGGTTTAGATAATTGTTCTAACTACGAGTGGTATGTAAGCGTAATTTGCCCTAATGGTACTGTTAGTTCTAATGAAGTCAATAACTTCACAACTTCAAATTGTTTAAAAAAAGTAAAAGAAATATTTGACAGTAAAGATGCATTAGTTAACAGTTTTAATTTTAAATTATACCCAAATCCCGCACAAAATTTTATTGATATAACTTCAAATTATTCTGAGTTGGCAATAGAAGCACAAATTTCAGTATTTGATATATCAGGTAGAATGGTAAAAGATAGCACCAAGTTTATAAAGCAAACCACCTTGCAAATTGAAGACTTACAATCAGGTATATATGTTGCTCAAATAGTATGCAATAAGCAAAATTTTCAATATCTGTTTAGAAAAGAATAATTTAGTTAAAATTAACTAACAATAAAGTCAATTTACATGTAAATAATTTTATATTAGAGTTTTTAGTTCTTTATAAAATTTTTTAGTAATGTATTTAAGAGGTGTTTTTATATATCTATTTTTCATTACTATTAACAGCCTCTTAGTGGCAAATAGTTTTGATATAAACTTTAGCCACCATAGCGGATATTACACAAGCGCAGTTAACCTTATAATTGAAACTAACGCATCAAAAGCTGATGTATTTTATTGTATCAATAAGCCGATTACCATTGGTAATCTACTTGTTTACGAAAGCAGCATCCCAATTGATTCTACTTGTATAATAAATGTAATGGCCATTCTAAATGAAGATACCATTTACAAATCTAGTGCTTTTTTATTTTTAGATGATATTAAAACATCTAACAACCTATCCACACATATAACTGAAAAGGAAGAATATAAAAACCTTATTGATAGTGCCTTTTTATCCATTCCTACAGTTTGTATAAATACAGCTTTTCCATTTTCTGTTATTGATACTATTGGCCCAAAAGAAGTATCTTCAAATATAATATTTATACTGCCAAATCATACAACAAAAAGTATTTCAATAAAATGTGGTTTGCAAACTTGGGGTGGCAGCCCATCAAACCCTAAAAAAAATTACAAATTAGAGTTTAAAAGCGCCTATGGCCCATCAAAGTTTAATTTCGATTTATTTAAATCTGAAGATGATAAATTAGTTAAGGCAGCAACTAAATTTGATAAATTGCTTTTAAGAGCTGGCAGCCAAGATGGGTTAAATGCAGAATATGGCAACGAAGCGGAGGCCCAATATATAAAAAACAGATTTGTTTATGATGTTGTGTTAGAGCTGGGTTTGCCCGCACCACACGGTTTTTTTACGCACGTTTTTATCAACAATAAATATGCAGGCGTTTACCATTTAATGGAAGCGCAAGATGAGTTTTTCTTTAAAACCTATTTTTTTAATTCTTATAAAAAAGATAGTATTGAGATTAGAAAGAACAGAGGTTACGCTAATCAACCAGTTAATCCTACTTATTATAATACTTTATTAGCATATAGTAACGGCTTAAACAGTAAAAGTAATTATATAAAATTGTCCAATTTCATAAATATAGATGCCACTACAAGTTATATAACGTATCATCATTTTTTTAATAATATTGATTGGAGCGATTTTCAAAATACCTTATTAGCTGCTGTACCATATAAGCCCGATGGTAAATTTGAATTAGTACCCTGGGATTTTGATTTTTCTCTTGGTGCAAGAGGAACCTTCCCAAATACTTATGTGTATGATAGGCACGGGGCGGTGCCAGAAAATTTATTTAACTCAGCAGAATTTAAATTTTTACAAGGCGACAAAGTGGTTTGTTATTGTAATAATGATGGCATTTTAACTAAAAATAATTTACAGCAATTATATAATGCAAGAGCAACTGAAATAAAAATTGCATTAATTGCAGAGGCTGCAAAATGGGGCGATTTTGACTTTAATGGATCGAATGTAAATATTGATGCACCTTACTGGGAGCCTAACTTGCATTGGGAAGATCAACGAAAATTAGTCAATCAATATTTAACTAACCGTACTGATGACTTTGTTGAAGATTATAAAATAATAGATCGTTTAACCAAAGTTTTACCAGTAAAAGTAACACACCACGAAGATGGAATTAGATTAACAAATCCTAATAATTATGGAAAAATAGTTTACACATTAGATGGTACAGATCCACGAAATTTTGGTGGAGTGCTAAACCCAGAAGCTTTTATTTATGCTGATGATGATGAAGCTATTTGCATAAAAAAACCAGCAAATTTAATTGCTCGGGTTTATGTTGCCACTAATATAGATGTTAGATGGAGTAACTTTTGCCCACTAAAAATCTATCCGGAACAAGCATATAACCAACTGGTAATAAATGAAATTCATTACAACCCTACAACTACCGACACTTTGTTTAGTGCGAAAGACTATGAGTTTGTTGAATTAAAAAATAAAAGCAATAACACAATTTTTTTAGAAGATGTTGAATTTAACAAAGGTATTCAATATAAATTTGATAAAATAGACAGTTTAAGAGCCGGCCAGCTATTAATATTGGCTAATGATAGTGCTGGGTTTGTAAGTAAATATGGATTTAACGCAAACGCATATTTTAAAGGCAGCTTAAATAATGAAGGGGAACTATTGTCGCTAATTGATCCGAATGGCAATATAATTGACACCGTAAATTTTAGTTCAACACAACCTTGGCCAGAATTAAAGGAGACAATTGAAAGTTCAATAGCTTTAATAAACCCTTCATTAAATAATCAATTGGCTAGCAGTTGGAACATCAGTCAAGCAATTTATTCCCCTGGTTTAGATAATGATTTTTGCAGTTACCAACCATTAAACTTAAATACAGTTACCAATAATTTAAGCTGTTTTAACAAAAATGACGGAACAGCAAAAATAACTATAAATGGTGGTGAACAACCCTATTCAATATTATGGAACAACGGAGCAACCTCAAACAAAATAACAAACCTAGCAAAAGGCAAGTATAATGTTACAGTGCAAGATGCTTTTTATTGCACAACCACTACTACCATTGAAATACTAAACCCAACCGATATTTCAATAAACTTTGTAGAAAATTTTGCCTATGTAATTGGTGGTAAACCACCATATAGTTATTTGTGGAGCAATGGCGAAACCAGTAAAAGGCTGCAAGCTGATGAACCAGGAGATTATCAATTAATAGTAACCGATGCTAACGGTTGTACCAAGCAAAAAATTAAATCAATAAAGAACATACCTCTTTGCAATAACAATGTTAAACCCAAAGCATTAGTCACCAATAACCTAACTTCAACATCGGTAATACTATTTTGGAATGAAGTTAAAAATGCAAATTATACCATAAAATACAAAACAGAAAATGAGCAAACGTGGCACACTTACGAAACTAAAAGAACAATGGCCATATTATATAACCTAATAGAATGTACAACTTATTATTATACGATTACCTTTAACTGCATAAACAACCAAAGTGAGGTTGAAAGTGAAAGCACTTCTTTCGAAACCAAAGGATGTTAAATTTATGATGAAATAAATAAGAAAATCGTATAATTATTATTACAATAAATAGCAAATAGATTTTTGAAGCGAAACGGTTGTCCCTCGCAGAAATTTTGGTCCCGCCATCCGTTCAAATACCATTTTGCTTTGCTGCATTGCCACCCTGCAAATGGTATAACCACTCCTGTCCTTTAGGTTTACAAAACAAAAGTTAGGGAATAAATAAATATGTAAGCATTCCTTTCATTTTTGTAATTTTTATAG
>ENA-ORXM01000291-ORXM01000291.1-marine-metagenome-genome-assembly--contig:-NODE-291-length-98156-cov-59.830331_pt1 | contig 98156 bp, 83 predicted proteins | sample MGYA00237867_ERZ511480 | MGnify/ENA primary metagenome ERZ511480 (study PRJEB26309, sample SAMN06266103) | marine metagenome | isolation source: Algal blade | place: United Kingdom:Sidmouth, United...
TGAGCGGCTTGCGTTGAAAGGCGCACGAGCCGTTCTTAGGGGGCTTGGGGCCAGTAATGGCCCCCGGCTACCCGACTGATGTCGGACTTCGCCAAAGCCAAACTCAGAAGTTGATTCGAGGGCGCTGGTTTCCATTGCTCGGTCTGTTCTATTGTGTGAGTTGACGGTTCAAGCCACAAAGAAAACCGCGCCAAGTCACGGGTTTGAAAGTTTGTCATGGTTGATTGTGGCTTTTCTGTCTTTTCATCAAAGTTGTCAATTGTGGCAGCGTTTTTGGGGCGGCAATCTAGCCAATCAGTGTTGTTTCCGCGTGGCAAAGTCGCCGCCAACTTTCACTCTAGCTGAGCACTGTGATCGAGGCTCCAATGGAAGTTTTGTGTGCTGTGTTTGCGGATTCCTTTGATGAAAGTCACGGGTCAAAACCGTGCCAGCTAAGTTCAACGTTGGCGTCTCTCTGGTCGGCAAAATTGATGTTGGGCTTGGCGTTGTGGCGGGCAGACTCTTTGGCTTAAATATGTGTGGGAGCTTGATGAATTCTTGCTTTCACGTTGATAGATTTTGACGATTTTTGTATCTGGGTGATGGTTGTAATACCAATGTATAAAATATGTCCCGATTGCAGTTCTGAGTATATTAATATTAATTCCGCTTCTGATTTTACTCATATCCATACTGAGAACAATGAAATTGTTTACTCTTGTGCTGACTGCGATTGGTACGAGGTAAAAGAGAAGCCTTTCTATGTAGGAGCTTGGAGTATAGAAATACGACAGGCATTGGCACCGATTGATATGTTAGAATCGTTATTGAACGATAAGGATATTGTCGGTTTTCTTAAACCTCGAATAAAAGGCCATTCACATTTACGGAATCTCAAACTGCCTCCAAGTGGATTGGAATTATCTGACGAATACCTACGCGGTGAGATCAACATTGCATACAAAGTCTACCTGAGACAGATGGTTGTAATTGCAGCATCGTATATTGAGTTAATATTGAAAGATTTTTTCACTTCTTTGTATACATCAAAACCCAGAAGCATGAATCAAGTTTTACAACCTTATGGCGAAAAGCGGGCTTATGTCTCTTTAAACGAAATATTGGAGAGTGAATCCAAAAAGGAGCTTGTTCAACACCTGGTAGATAGAGCGGCACGGCGCAAAGTGAGTAATGATCTAGATAAAATCCTTAAGCAGCTTATATCAGATTGTGGTTTAGAGCTAGATCGGCCATTTGTAGAGGATGTATGTTCTCTAAAAGAGAAAAGGAATCGTATTGTTCATGAGGAAACAGATGAAGAGATATCCGTAGACCAAGTTTACGATTACTTCCGACTTATCCAATATTTGCTTTACGTGTTAGCAAAGGTATCCGAACAAAAAAAGGTACCGTGCCTAGACGATACTGGTTTTCTCCGAGACTTTGAAGATAGATTACATGACAATGGGAAAAACGAGGATAAAAAATAGAGATTTGAGAGAATGAAAGAAGATAAACATAGATGTATGATTGGCGATGCATTCGACGATGCAGCATCTGAGCTTCAAAAGAAGGTCACCTCATCCAAGGAAGTTGTATCGTCAATGTTGAATGACTTTGTAAATCGCAGAGCACGTGGAGAAAGCCCGACTTCTTTGCAGTTCAACGCGACAAGTACAAATAGTGATTCAGTCCATTTGATGATTCCCGCAATAGTGAATCGCTCTTTTGCTGTTGAGCAGTATTTGAAGGCATTGTATTTTAATGAAAATCAGGAAACTCATACAAAAAACGGCCGTCAGATACATAAATTAGACAAAATATTTTTTGACCTAAAACCAGAAACCCAAGAAATTATACGCCGAAAAATTAATCTAAGCGAAAACGAATTTGAAAACGAAATTTCGAAGATAGCAACTGATTTTGTCGAATGGCGTTACCTCGAACATGCGATGGATGGTTCGAATGTCGCTAGAAACACTGGATTCACGACAGCACTTGCTAAGGCTTTAAGGGATCTTTGTCAATCAGAAATATGTAATTAATTTCGCTTTAACCATATCTACTTGCAGGTTCAATTAGGACTGTCGCTTGGACGAAGTTGTCGGTAGTGGCCGTCAGTATGGGTGGGTCAAGGTTGCCAGTCAGTGTGGTCTGCTTGTGGCAATGCCGCCGCCAACATTGTGTCCAGCGGATTTAGCTAAATTGGCGCGAATTCGAAGTTTTCGGCTCGTTCGGTGGTGGTCGGTTGGCTATGGGATCGGCATCGAGATCGCTAAACCGCTGACACTTGGGTTGGCTGCTTCTAGGGTAGGCAAAGAGGGTTTGGTGAAATTTGAAACTGGGTAGGGTCTGCCCAGTTTTTCTGTTATAATGGGCAGGATTCCAATTTAGCTTCGTCAATCTGACATGTTTAGTTCATAAAGGTGAAAAATGAGTATAGTTATCTCTGACGATATTGTATATGCTACACATATGACACAAGCTGAGCTTCTACAAGAGATTGCTACTTTACTCTATGAAAGAGGGAAACTATCTCTCGGTAAAGCGAGTAAGTTCGCTCAGATGAGTAGGATACAGTTCCAGTTTCTTTTGGCAAGTCGTCAAATTCCCATTAATTATGGCGTAGAAGATTTTGAAGCAGATTTGAGAACTCTAAATATGATGGGGCAGCTGTGATCGTTGTCAGCGATACCTCGCCATTGATTAATCTTGCCACAGTCAACTCCTTGAACTTACTTCATGAACTCTACAGCCAGATTGTCATTCCTCAAGCTGTCTACGACGAAATTGTGATTCATGGCGAGGGACAAGCTGGCTCGGAAGAGATTAAGTCTTTGGACTGGATTGAAGTTAGACAAGTTGTGAACAATCCTATGGTCAGGGCATTAGAAGCTGATTTGGATATCGGTGAAGCAGAAGCAATTGTACTGGCGGTTGAAATGAAAGCAGATTTACTGTTGATAGATGAACGTAAAGGGCGGACTGTAGCTGAACGTCTAGAAATAAATCACATCGGTCTGTTAGGTATTCTAGTCCAAGCGAAACACAATGGATTGATTCCCGCTGTGGGTCCTCTGATGGATAAATTGATGACAGAGGCAGGATTCTGGATAAGCAATGATTTATACGAACACGTGTTGCACGCGACTGGTGAGATGAAGTAGTCTAGTTAGAGCCGCATGGCCTTGGCATGATGTTGATCTTGTTAGCGATGATGTCGGATTAGCCAAAGCCAAACTCTGTGCTTGGGTCAAGGGTGCGATTTCCACTGTTTTCTTTGTTCGTTGGTGACGTTTGATGGTCCAAGCCACAGAGAAAACCGCACAAAGTCACGAGGCTGCTTGAAACCAGCTTCGTTGTGACCGTTTTCTCGTGCAATCGAAGTGGTTGGTCATGGCGGTGTTGAGGATAGGTCTAGGTCGCAGTGTGGTGTGGTCTTGGTGTGGCACTGTCGCCGCCAACATTCACTCTAGCTGAGTGGGCTAATCTGCTGTTTTTTGGAACTTTCGGGGTTAATGGTGTCGATTCGGTGTGTGGGGTCACGGAGTCAGTGGCCGCCCGCCAGCTAAGTTTTGCGTTGGTGGCTTTCAGCGTCAGTGTGAGAGGTGGCGAGTTCACTAAGCACTTCATCTGGAAAGAATAGGAAGTTAAATGGATAGTATTTTTCACCGTTTAAAAGAGTTGGATTCAAACCCAAATTGGCAACTGATCGACGACTACAATCGCCAGTTTGGAACGAAGCAACCGAAATATCGCCTGATTGTAAATGAGCAGATTCGTCCTTGCTTTTTCAGTGGTGATGTTGAGTCAACGGGCAAAGTAGTTACGATAAGTTTGAATCCTGCCTACAAGCCAGGGGTCACCGAAGTTGAACAGGGGGGGATGGATTTTGAAGAGTGGTACCGATTTTGCCAGAACCGTTTCATGGAATACGAACGTGACGAAGATGTACACCTGCTCTTCAAGAATCTGTTCAAACTTATTGCACCGCCGTTGTCATGGAAATCCATTGACAAGCGAGAATATTTGCAGTCGAACTTGCTCAACCTCGACTGGTGTTACTACTATTCGGAGAACTTTCCATCATTCGATATTACAAAACTTCCGCAGAGCCTTCAACAACAGATAGCCGAATCCTTGGACAGAACGCTCTCATGGCTGATTAACCAAGTATCGCCACGTTACATTTTCGTCCATGGACGGGCAATGCAGTCTTGGGTAGAGCAGCATTCGGAAGACCTTGAGGCAGGCATTCAAGTCCGAAGCAGCAATGGCCCATGTCAATTGTTTCAGGGACGATACGTCAACAGTTCGGTCCGCATCTATTACTTGGAGCATTTTATCAACCGTGCCAATGCCAACACGACATTGGAGCAGTTGAACGAGTACGTAAACAGCGAGTATCAGTGCTGATAGCTCCGAAGTCTAGACACAGTGAGTACGATGTGGGTGCCAGCAGGGTTGGGGCGCGGCGTTGGGTTGGGATCCGCAAGTTGGTTGAGGCTGATATTTCGATGTCGGCGCATCTGATGTGACTTGGTCTGTTTGCTGCACAAAAGTGGCTTGAACCAGCGTGGGCGTTTGGGTGTGGTCTACTGTCGGCAGTGGTTTCTGTCGCCCGTTTCTGATCACGTTTTCTGTGCGGCGTATCTCAAATTATATGGTAAACTTATGCGTACTCGTGGTCATTAATTTAGGTGCTTGGCTTTGCGGGCCTGTCAGTAAAGTAGGTTGGTCAATGCGATTTTTACTGTCAATGTCGCCGCCAACAAATCATTCCAGAGGATTTTTGGAATTGGCGCGTTTTAGGAAGTTGCAGGGTCCTTGAAGTAGGTTGCGTCGGTGGATGTCACGGGGTCAACTCAAAACCTTTGAACTCAGCGTTATATGCAATTCAAATAGTAAGGTGCTTTAGCTAAAAATGTTTTTATCAAAGGTACTTTTGTAAACGTTGCTTCGGGTTTCGCTATTATAGTTTATCAATAGTCACTAATAAGCTTTGCCTATGTAAAAGACTTTGTTGGCAAAGCTATTATTTCGTACTGGCATTTGTGGGTAGCTCAATTTATAGTTCAGTTATTACTACCGTCTTTTACTTCTGGCCTTTGTATTTAAGTTCAGGTTTATCAGGCATATAACAAGGCATTGCAAAGGACTAAAAACAGCTGGCCGTTGCTCGTACCTCGCAAATTTTAGCCAGCTATACTTAGCCCATTAATTGGGCGTTAACTTTCACAACGAGGAATCATCATGAATACATACCCAAGAACATTCTCGCATATTGGAATTTCCGTTCCCGACGTGGAGAAAGCAGCTAAATTTTACAGTGATGTAATGGGCTGGTACCACATAATGGAACCCACAGTTATTACTGAAGAGTCAGATACACCAATCGGACAAATGTGTATCGATGTTTTTGGTAAAGGCTGGGGGTCATTCAAGATTGCTCACATGTCTACTGGAGATAAAATTGGTGTTGAAATGTTTGAGTTTAAAAACAACGAAACACCGAAAGACTTTGAATATTGGAAGACGAGTACTTTTCATTTTTGCGTTCAAGATCCTGACATTGAAGGACTGGTAGCAAAAATTGTGGAGCACGGTGGTAAACAACGGATGCCAATCCGTGAATATTACCCTGGAGAAAAGCCTTATAAAATGTGCTACGTCGAAGATCCCTTTGGTCTAATCTTTGAGGTTTATTCACATAGTTATGAATTAACATATTCTCAGGGTGCGTACTAAAAAGTTAACAAGTCAAAGCACGCGGACTTGGTAAAGCTGTCACCTTTTTTGTTCCAAAAAAGCCGCCAACTTCACCAAGCCGGTGTTTGAGGCGTTATATGCAATTCAAATAGTATGTTTGGTTTAGCTTTAAATGTTTTTATCAAAGGTGCTTTTGTAAACGCTGCTACGGGTTTCGCTATTATAGTTTTTCAATAGCCACTAATAAGCTTTGCCTATTTAAAAGACTTTGTTGGCAAAGCTATTATTTCGTTCTGGCATTTGTGGGTAGCTCAATTTATAGTTCAGTTATTACTACCGTCTTTTACTTCTGGCCTTTGTATTTAAGTTCAGGTTTATCAGGCATATAACAAGGCATTGCAAAGGACTAAAAACAGCTGGCCGTTGCTCGTGCCTCGCTGTTTTGGCCAACAATTTTTAGCATCTGGATGAGGCGTTGGCAGCGTAGTTTTGTCTGCAAAGTGCGGTGGTCAATGTGGTTTCCGCGTGGCAATGCCGTCGCCAACATCGGCTCAACCGGACCACAGGTGAGCAGGGCTTTTGAAGTTGGATTCACGCTTGACGAGTGGTTGTTATCGGTGGTATTGTGTCCGCAGCTCTGCGGCCAGTTAGCCATGTGGTTGGGCTTCGCAGTCGGCTTTGAGAGGCTCCAAAGTGATAACGACGTTTCCTTTTTTGCGCCCTGTTTCGACATATCGATGCGCCTCGGCTGTCTCTGCCAATGGATAGCATCGATCAATGACCGCTTGCACCTTCCGCGCCTCAATCAATTTTTTGAGGGCAACAAGATCTTTCGTTATGGCGCTTGCTGACCGTACATAGGATGCCAACAGAATGGCTTTTTTGCGACCAAATAGTGATGTCCATAGCATAGGCAAAATCGTTGCCGCGTTGCCCGCATCAAGATAGAGTCCTTTTGGCGTTAGCGAGTTTTTGCATTGTGAAAAGGAACGTTTGCCGACCGTGTCAAAAATAACGTCATAGGTCTCGCCATTTTGGGTGAAGTCTTCTTTTGTGTAATCAATAACGTGATCGGCACCCAGCGATTTTGCCAAACCCAAATTTCTATAACTGCATACGCCAGTTACTTCTGCCCCAAGGGCTTTGGCAACCTGTACGGACGCAGTGCCCACTGATCCAGAAGCCCCGTAGATCAGAACCCTCTGTCCATGCTGAATATTCGCCCTATTTTTAAGAAAATTCAGGGCAGTTATCCCGCCTTCCACGACGGCGACCGCCTCCTCAAAAGCCATATTGGTCGGCATCGTAACCAGCGCCCCATCTTCAGGCATACACTTGAATTCTGCATATGCACCTAGCGTTGTTGCGCCAGTCATCCCAAAGACTTGATCACCCACTTGAAATAATTTAACATCTTTGCCAACAGCTTCAATTTCGCCCGCTAACTCTATCCCTAATATATTATTCTTGGGTTTGGTAAGACCGCTGAACAATCTGGCAAAAGCTGGCTTGCCGGTTCGACCCGCAAGGCCTGCAGTTGTTGCCGTTGTGGCGTGGATCTTGATCAGCACCTCGTAAATTTTGGGCATCGGTTTTTCGACCTCTTGGAGCTGAAGAACGTCCGGTGCGCCGTATTTTGTGCAGATAATTGCTTTCATAATTTTGTCCTTATAAGCTTGATTCTAGGGTTCTGCCACTGTTGAAATGACAGATAACTAAAGAGTGACCGCTCACGGCGGACGGACTAGCCTTTCCAACCGATTAATGCGTAACTCATGTGGCGACACCAGAACGGCCCACCGAACCGCACCGGCTGCACGTCATGCAGACCAGCATCCCCCAATATTTCGATGAGAACGGTTTCTTCCATGCAAGTTAAGCCCCATTGTAAATCGATAAGCGACCCCAGTAAGTTTGGTCGTGTCGTGATAATTAACAGCGGGGCATCTGGCTGTAACACGCGAACCATCTCCTGTATCCCGACCTGTGGCTGCGGCAGATGTTCAATTGTATGCGCCGCCATGACCATGCCAAACGCGTTGTCGGCATAGGGGAGGCTGCGCACATCTTGTGTTCGCGTCTGTATGGGAATGCCTTGCTGGTCCAAATGGGTGCGAGCGACGGTCGCCATTGTTGGGGATGTATCCACACCATGGAGCACTAGAGTGCCAACGCCGGACTTGAAGAGCGCGGCACTTAACGCACCCGATCCAACACCACAATCCAAAACGCTGGTTGTGCGGCGGCTGGTAAAGTTGTTGCGCAAATCATCATGCAACTGCGTAAAGAGGCTCTCATACGCTTTGTCATAACCAAACCACTGAATCTTTTGCTGCCACTTATCGGCAATGGAATTATACTTTTCGACCAGCTCTTGCGCCGTTGGCCTGACGCGCTTAACCGAGAGTTGCCAAGTCAAAAATTGAACTTGCATTATGGATTCCTCTGCGCTTCCTCTTTTTTCCATCGCCACGCGTACCAGATAATGAGCAAGAGGCCAAGAGTAGTTACAGCTCGAAAGAATATGTGATCAGGATCGGTCGGACCATCCGAAATAGTAAAGAACAAATTTAATGCACCTGCAGCAATGTTTACCCAACGATTAACATTTCGTCTCAAGAGTAGGGATAAAACGATCATTGCAACAGGAATCTCATGTACCAGTGCGGCGATGAGCAGCATGTTTTCAGTTATCTGAAAGCCACTCACGGTGCCAGTCATTATTTCCTGCAAGAATCCGGGCGTTATAAAAGCGTGGAAATCCGCCCAAAAGAGATTAAACAACACGAATATCCACAAAGCAGAGAGTAGTACTCTCCGGTCTACTGGCATGACTTTTTTATCGGTTTTCATTTTTCTCCTTTTATCGTTTTCCTACAGATGAATTTCATTGACGTGTGCTTGAAGCGTTGCCTGCCCGCCGAGGCCGCCGTTTCTGGATGACCCATTCCGCCACAATGATGTTGATCAGCCAGCCAGCACCCATACCGATAGCCCGTGTCAATTCGCTCTGAATGGACGGATAGATCATCCAGGGCAGGAGCGTAAAGACCTGGGTCCCGGCACCGAGGGCGAGCGCATAAGCGCGTAGCATCCAGGCTCCGTGTTGCGTAAAGTTCCGCCGTTGGATAGCGAGAGCGCCCAAGACGATTGAAAGGGTCATGGCCACACCAACCAGCAGTCGTACCCAATAAAGGGGGCCGATGTCATACCAAGGCAAAGGCGAGAACTGGGTCATCCATAGACCGGAGAGAGCCACCACAAGTCCGCTGGGAATCAAGATTCGGCCAGCAGCACGGTGCCATTCACGGTGTCGGCGACGAAAGCCCGGGGCGAACTGGAAGGCACCAAGGATCGAATAGATGATCACGCTGATGATGTGAATCACCACGGGTATCGGTGCCGAAGCGATACGCGCGCTATCCGGCAGCATTTCTATTTCTACGCCGCTGCCTAACTCTGCCAAACGCACGCTGCCCCCTACTGCTGGCACGAGGCTAAGTAGAATCAACCCTGTTGGGATGAGCCAATCTGCTGCTGATTTGTTTGTCGACGCTGGCGTTTTCTTAGATCTTGGTTTTCCCGCTTCTTGGGGCTGGCGCATATCGGAGACCCCATATTCTTCGTGGGCCATAGCTTGTGTATCTGAATTCATCGTTTGTTCCCTCTCGTTCTCTGATTGGTGCCAGCGTTATCGGTCTGACCGGGTTTGACGTGATTGACAGAATGCAATGGCATCCCTAAATCACGTACTTTTCTAAGGTGGCCATATAACGCCGACTGATCAGGAATCTGACCGGTCAATCGCGTATCGCCGTTCTCTTCATGGGTGATGGTTAGGCCCATAAACCAGTCGCACCAGCGCTCATCGAGGTGTCCCTGGACGCGAATTTCGGTCAGCGCAGACTTGTTATGCCCCGTCGTTGGTACATCTGTTTTCTTCATGTTGTGCCTCGTGTATCCTTCCCTATACAGATCACGCTCTATATGGAGCAAGGCCATAGATGAAAAAACCAGCCCCCTTTTACATGAGTGGGTGCTTCTTATCTATGAGCGCTTGCGATATATTTCATTCTTTGGATTGACCAAAGTATACAAGTGTTGCGGTGAGCTGTAATCCCCACATGTGGGGAGATGGGTGGGGATTTATGTAGGGAGATGGTGGAATGGGACGATGGGGATGTGCGAGAAGGATGCCTGTTTCAACTGAACCTAAATCAGATTCAGCTCCTCGGCCCGTTTGACGGCAGCCCGGCGATTTTTGACGTTGAGTTTGCTGTAGATGTTCTTGGTATGGGTGCGAACGGTGCTTAATGCAACGACAAGCTCTTGGGCAATCTCTGGCCCTGAACGCTCGGTTTTAAGCAAGCGCAAAACATCAAGCTCGCGTGCGCTAAGTGGATCGATGAGGGGGCGGGAGGATGAGGGGCTGGTCGCAACAAAAGCATTCGGAGATGGGTGAAGGGGTGACAAGGTGCCGTCTGAGCGTTGATGATTTTCGGGTTCAAATACGGCCAGTAATTTACTGGTATAGCCTGACATGCTCTTTTGGGTGGCGGCTTCACGGAGAAGTTGTGCCATCGGGGGGCCTTCATTGACAAAGATGCGGACGTAGCCCTCTGGCTCAGCCAACGTCAGGGCCTGCTCCAACGCGACAAGTGCAGCAGACGTTTCGCCCTGTGCTTCGTGTGCAAGCGCCTGCATCACAAGGATTTCAATCACGCTTCCTGTCCGCCCTCCTGCTTCTGCCGCTTGCCGTAGTCGCGTCAGTAGCTGTAATGCCTCGTGAATGGCGCTATCTGCTTGGTCGTTTCTCTGCTGAGCATTTCTGTGTTGGGCAATGAGTACCCGCGCCAAGGTAATATGCTCGAACTCGCGCAGATAGCTGAGATCGTCATCAACGGACAAGCCGCGTTCACACACCCAGCCCAGCGCGGCAGTCAGCCGATTTTGCTTCACCCATACGCGCGTCTTCAACGCCGAGATGGGACGTATATCGGGCAACGGGTTGCGGATATAGATGCGTTCGGCCTTGTTCAGCAGTTCAAGTGCACCATCCCAATCGCCCACTGTCTCTTTAAGTCCTGCCTTCGCAACGCACCAGCGATAGCGCCAAACTCGGTCTCCAATTCGCTCACCCAGTGTTTCGCTTGTCGCTAAATCTTTTGCCGCTGCCGCAAGGTCGTTGCGCTCTCGACGCAATTCACTTACCCCAGAATAGACAGTTTCAAGTCCCTTGGGGCTTGGGTCGCCATGTTCAGCGACAAGCTGCAATGCATGTTCATATATCTCGGATGCTTCGCGGAGGTGACCAAGGATCACTTTTATATCCGCCATGACAAATACGCCGTCGATTGTATCAAGGACATTGCCAGCTTTCTGCGTAAGAGCCCTGACATCGAGCAGAGTATGCTGGGCTGCTGCCAGATCACCGTTGGCCCAGTAGGCAAGCGTTAGTAGCGCAGTGTTTTGCGCGCGTCGGAGATGATCGTCCTCTGGCAAGTGGTCAAGTGCTTGCTCTGCGTACTTCACGGTGCTAGGGATATCGCCAATGGCCTTGGCGTAATAGACCCAGGCGAAGGCCAGCGATGCCGAGAGAGAACGAAGCTGGGCTTGATTGACAATCGCTATGTCGGATTCAACTATGTCGGATTCAACTATGTCAGGGTCATCCATTGACTCTAACCATCGTTCTACATCTTCTAATCGACCTTTGGCGGCCTCCAGTTCACCTATGTCCAAAAGCGCCCAAGCATAGGCAACATTCAGTGTCGGCCGCGCGCGCACCAGCGCATCTGGCAGGACTTGGGCCCAGCCTAAAGTCGTTTTGTCGCGCGATCCCTTTTCTAGCGTTGGCCGTGCCAGCTCGATCAGATCTGCGGCGCGGGCAAAATCCTCGGCAGCAAGCGCGTGGCGGATTGCGTCGCGATATAACTCATGCTGCTCGTACCATGCATATGCCCGACGATGTAGGTTGACAACATCATCGGGGTGTGCCTTCGTTAAACGTACGCGCAGCGCATCCGTAAAAAGGTGATGGTAGCGATACCATTGACGTTGTTCATCGAGCGGAATGAGCAACAGATTCGCGCGTTCGAGATACTCTAAAATTTCTTGTCCAGCAGTAGACGACTGGGGTAGAAGGGCTTCACAAAGCGATCCACATAGGCGTTCAAGAATAGATGTACAGAGCAAGAAGTGCTGGATAGGTTCAGGCTGCTGTTGTAGAACTTCTTCCACCAGATAATCCAGCACAAAATGGTGGCTGCCGGAAAAAGAGTGGATAAAGCCGACCGTGTCTTGATGGCCCTGCAAAGAAATGCCTTGCAAAGCAAGGGCCGCCAATTGCAGACCAGCGATCCAGCCTTCGGTGCGATTTTCAAGGGCGGTGATATCTTCGCCCGATAGAGTGAGGCTCATCGCTTGATTCAGAAATTCGGCGACCTCACTCTCGGTAAAGCGCAAATCGCGGGCACGAAGTTCGGTCAACTGACCGCGGGCGCGCAGTCGTGCCAAGGGCAGCGGCGGGTCTTCGCGGGTAGCAATGACAAGATGCATAGGCGGCGGCAGGTGCTGGAGCAAAAAAGAGAGTGCCTGATCTACCGCCTGAGATTCAATTAGGTGATAGTCATCAAGGACGAGGATGAAGTTTTCGGAAATGGCCGTAAGTTCGTTAATTAGTGTTGTTAGAACCGCGTTGAGCGGAGGCGGCTGGTTTGACTGTAATGCGCCCAACGCGGCTTCACCGAGTTGTGGAAGATCATTAATCGTCGGTCGGGCGAGTGTGCGCAATGCCGCCACAAAATAGACGAAAAAGCTAGTCGGGTCGCTATGCTCCTCGTCTAGCGATAGCCACGCCGCAGGTTCTTCACATGCCGCAACCCATTCACTGAGCAATGTCGTTTTACCAAAGCCAGCAGGTGCAGAGATGAGAGTCAGTTTGCCTTGCAGCCCCACAGTCAGCTGTTCACTTAAACGCGGACGCAGGACAGCATAGGGTCGTGACGGCGGGATATAGAGCTTGGTGTTTAAGATCGGTGGGGACATCACTCAATTATATAGCACACGAATCCTCCCCTCCAATATAAGCAAACGTGAACTGCTCGATCAAAAACATGCAGCCCCGAATCCCAGGCCTGTTACGGTCACAAAGCCGCTGTCCGGTCGCCCAGCGACTTGCTTTTGCCAAGAAATCATCTGTAGAAGCCCAACATTGGCTCAAGCTGACGAGCGGTAAAGTGGTCGCTCGCGTTGTAAACTGGTTGGACGTGCGGCAGGCAGCGCCGCAACCACTCCCTGCTTAGCCAGGTCGTTGCCGTCTTTCAGGTCAGTCGATTGTTGATTTGTGGGTTTGGCAAAATTGTTTGTGAAGCCTTTCGCTTGAGGCTAAATTTGTCATCGGATGCGTAGTTTTTGGCGAATGATTTTCAGACAGTGATTGATTTCTGGCGCGTACAATTTGCGATTAGCGGTTGTGGGAAAAACTTTTGGTGCTGATGCGCTTAATATTTGAGGTCTGCTGTCGACGGTGATCTGCTAATTCCGTTTTAGAGCGTATCGGTGCTGCAAAGTGTCTCAAACTGTTTGGTAGAAAGCAGGCTTACTTATCGCCGATGTGGTCAGTTTTGTGTGAATACGTGGGTGGTTGATGGGGTCGGAAATCGGCAGCAATTTCTGATGTCTGTTTGGGGTTATGGGAGAAATGAAAAGTGTCTCAAACCGTGTGGAAAAAAGCAGGCTTATTTGCCGCCGATGTAGTCAGTTTAGTGTGAGGGCGTGGGTTGTTGATGGGGTTGGAAAGACAAATTTGGTTCGGAGTTGCGAGTTAGTTGATGTTCAATTTTCAATTTCTGCAATCCTGATTCTGCGACATCTATTTGTCACACTGCACAAACTTTGAATCTGCGTGTTCATTCGAGTGCGATCTACTTTCGAAGGTGAAATGTTATGCCTATTTGGTATCATGGAAATGGGCAGAGAAAAGGTCGATTATGCCCGAGGACGTTAGAGAGTCCGAACCCGAGATGAGCCAAGTACTTGCCTATTTTCCATGATACATAGATACTCAATATGAGACATAAATCCGTCCCCGAAAAGGTCGATGATGATGCCCGTAGGCCAAGAGCCCGAACCGAGACCGACCAAAGGATACCTGAACAATGAAGAGAATGGTGGAGCTACGAGCCCGAATACCAGGTCATTAAGGGCATCTTCAGGTAAGTCTCAGACCACTATCAATTTATAAATGGAAAAGGCATTCAAGCATGAAAACACTCTTTATTGGCTGTGACATCTCAAAGAAAGATTTCGAGGCGACGTTGCGTGCTGACGATGTTGAGCAGAGCATCGGAACATTCAAAACGAATCCTCATGGCTACGGCGAACTACGGAAAGCAGTTGACAAATTCAACAAAGCTGACTATCAGATCCATCTAATTGCTGAACCGACTGGCACGTATCATTTAGGCTTCATCGCCTATGCATATGAGCAGGAGTGGGAGGTCTCATTACCCAATCCAGTCGTTATTCGGCAATGGGCAAAAGGGCAAGGTGTTCGCATAAAAACGGATAAAATCGATGCGCATACACTGGCCGCCTATGGATTCAAAGAGCAGCCTGCCGCTGAAAACTCCCTACCAACACATGTTGAGGAGCTAGATTTGATGCTTAAACGCAAGGATGACATCAAAAAATCGTTGCGGCAGGAGAAAAATCGTCTTGAAAGTTATGTGCACCGAACCACCGGCTCCGATGCAACTCATCAGAGCATTCTTGATGCCATTGCCTTCTATGAAGCACAGCTCCTTGAAATTCAGGCTGCAATTAAGAGTTATCTGAAGCAGCATCAAGACCTTGCCAAACAACGCACTCTTCTCTCAGCTGTTCCCGGTATGGGTGAACAGGGCGTCCTTAAGATTCTGGTCTTCCTCTACCGATGGGATGCTCGAACCGCATCGTTGGGCAACGCCAATGGGCTGGTCGCTTTTGCCGGACTTGATCCAGTTTTACATTCTAGTAGCACCTCTGTCTATCGCCGCCCGACTATCTCCAAAATGGGCGACAGCGAGATTCGGCGGACTCTTTATATGAGTGCCTTCGGTGGCATGAAGGCCAAAAGTTCTCCTCTTGTTGATTTTTGTCAACGGCTTCTTGAGCGCGATAAACCTAATAAGGTTGCTCTTGTTGCCAGTGCCCGTAAAATCTTAGTTTGGGCTTTTGCTGTCTTTCGCTCTGGCTTACCTTTCGATAACGCCAAAGCTATGCCCAAATCCCTTTAGCTCATTTTTTTAAGGTTCAAAACCTTGACTTTAATGAGAGAATCTGGTTAATATAAATACACTAATATAGATAACTATGAGGCGTTTACAATGGGATTAAATTATTCAACAAAATCTTTGCTTAAGGTTGGTGTGGCTGTCTCGGGAGGACTACTGACTGCTCATTATGCCTACAGACTTATTGCAGGAACATATCTTATAAATAATATTATTTCATTTCTTGTAGTGATATGGGTACTCCTATTAGTACTCATACTATTTACATTTTTAAATCGTCATACCTAGTATGATAATGAGGTCAGTGGTCCTACTTTTTCGAAGTTGGGTTCCCTTGTTTTGCAACTATGCTCCAGACTTCATGTCATCGATATGAGTGGGTTTTGGTCGAACGTGTATGCAGGGCAATATGTCCTCTGCTGTTGGGGCCAGCCTTTGAGTTAAGCGTTCTACAAACATGACCTTGATCCTGAAAGTGCCGCTTGGCCTTGTCTTACTCATTATAGACACTCAGGGATCTGGTCTCTTTGGTGACGATGTCGGACATTGCAAAAGCCAAACTCCTACTTGATTCAAGGGCTGCTGGTTTCTATTGCTCAGTTTGTTCTATTTGTGAATTGAGGGTTCGAGCCGTAAAGAAAACCGCAGCAAGTCACGGATTTGGAAGTTGGTCACGGGTAAAGTGGCTTTTCAGTCTTCTCATCAAAGTTGTCAATTGTGACATCGTTTTTGGGTCGGGCAATTTTGCTCATCGGTGTGGTCTGCTCGTGGCCATGCCGCCGCCAACAAGTTACTCCAGGCGAACAAACTGATCTGGCGCGTTTTAGAGAGTTTCGTGGTAATCAATGTCGGTTCGGTTAGCAGAATCACGGGCTGAGTGACCGCTTTGCGCCTGAAGCTTGGGTTAGGGCTAACCTACTTTGTGCAGCGAACGCGGATGGGGCGAGCCATGCGCGCTGTATCGATTGATTTGGATGCCGCGGAGATGATGGGTGTTAACGTCAATCAGGTGATTCTGGTAACCTTTTTTATCGGTGCAGTTTTGGCTGGGGACGCGGGCGTGCTGGTCGGGATTACTTTCTTCAGTATCCGCCACACTATGGGATTTTTGGCCGGGTTGAAAGGGTTTACCGCGGCCATCATCGGCGGGATCGGGAGCGTGCCGATGACGTCTATCGGTGGTCTGCTGCTGAGATTGGCCGAAGCGTTTACGAGCGTCTATATCTCGATTACTTTTAAGGATGCGATTGCGTTTTTGCTTCTGGTGATCATATTACTGGTGCGGCCCACTGGGATCATGGGGAAGCCGATTGTGAAGAAGGTTTGAGCGGAGGCTATCAGCGGATTATGAAAGAGCTAAGTGACATTTTAGAATCGATTGGCGGCATACCAAATGCTGAAATCCAGAGGTTTGTAGAACTGACTAGCAGAAGCGAGGTGCCTAAAGGATCTTACTTTATTCGGGAGGGATGTAGAACGAACAGGCTTGGATTTGTTGAAAAGGGCCTATTTCGCAATCTGTATCTGACAGAAAACGGAGAAGAGTGTACCTTCGCATTTAGCACCGAAAATGACTTCATTTATGAATGTGAAGCGATGAGAACCTTTAAAGAAGCACAGTATTCTATTCAAGCAATAGAGAATTCAACAATACTCGAAATTGACTACAAAATATGGGTAGAGCCATTTAAGGATTCTGCTTGGTGGAATAAAACCTTACTCGACTTGACGACATCAGAATTGAGCCAAAAAAAGATCAGAGAAATAGAGCTGATGAAGTTAAACGGCCGCGAGCGATATTCGCATTTTTTAGCGAAATATTCTGGTATCGAGTCTAGAGTCAAGCAGCATATTATCGCGTCTTATCTTGGGATTACGGCGGAATCTTTGAGTAGAATCCGTAAAGAGATGAGATTGCTTGTTTAGTTCTTACCATTTGATAATGAAATTATGCTCCTGATGTTGTACTGTTATTTGTGATACAGAGGTTTGGTTGTATCCAATCTACTCAAAATAATGGTAATAAAGGAGCTATCCAATGGATAATAAGAAAAGCATTATAGTTTTTGGCGCTACTGGAAAGACGGGACAATATGTATGGCAGAAAGCGGTGCAACAAGGCCACGATGTCACGGTTTTTGTGCGCTCGACCTCTAAGATTGATGGTGAAGCCAGAGTAAATATTGTTCAGGGCGATGTCTTTGACGCAGAGTTTGTTGCAAGCGCTGTCGCAAATCACGATGTGGCGATTGTCTGCCTAGGCAGTATCAGTCTAAAAGATAAGGCTACGCTAACCGCTGGCACCCAAAATGTGGTTGATGGGATGGTGCAACATGCCACGGGGGACCATGGTAGCGGTCGGCTGATTGTTTTGTCCGCGGCCGGTGCAAACGAAAGTTGGGCCCAAATTGGGTGGATGTCGCGCATCCTCTTTAAGACGATGCTGCGCAATGTTTTTGCCGATCACCATACCCAAGAAGCCGTCGTCACCGCAAGCCCTTTGGAGTGGACAATCGTCCGCGCTGCGATTCTCAAAGATAATCCAGAGACAGGGCAGTGCACGGTCAGCAATACGGCCAGGAGTGGGAACATCAACCGTGAAGACGTGGCAGAGTTTCTGGTGAAGCAAGTGACGGATATGAGCTACATACGCCAAGCCATCTCAATTACGGGTTGAGCAATGGATTGGGCAACTGATTGGGACCAGATTTTTTGTGAAAGTCACATCACTGGTTTAGTGGTTGCCGCGGCGGCTGTGGGGTCCGCAGAAAATTCGTGCATGGCGTTTGTGGCTCAGGTTTCGGACGCGTGAATCTTGCTTAAATCGTGGTTTGCACGTGGCAATCTTCACGAATGAACAATGGGGTCTACGCGGCGTGTCTCGATTTTGGGTCGAGCTTTGGCGATGTGGTCTGTGATATGTTGCTTGGCCTTGGCGAGAATCTGGTCTTTTAGGTGATGATGTCGGACATTGTCAAAGCCAAACTCAGTAGTTAATTCGAGGGTGCTCATTTTTATTGCTTGGTCTGTTCTATTGTGAGATTTGACGATTCGAGCCGCAAAGAAAAACCTCACCAAGTCACGGTCTTGAAAGTTGGTCACGAGTTAAAGTGGCTTTTCAGCCTTGTCATCAAAGTTGTTAGTTGTGGCATTGGTTTTTAGGCAGTCAATCTAGCCAATTAGTGTGGTTTCTGCGTGGTAAAGTTGCCGTCAATGGTCACTTTAGCTGAGCACTGGTGAGCGCGGCTTTTAAGGAAGTTTCGTGTGGAGTGATTACGGATTTTGTTGGTGATAGCCGAGGGTCAAACTCGTGCCACCTAAGTTCGGTGTTAGGCTGCTCTCTGAGCAGTCGGATCTACAGATTATGAATGAAATCGAGAACTAGGACAAAGTCAGGGAAGTGCTCCTGTATCCGCTTTTGAAGTGCCTCACAGCCATCTGCAAGAGCGATACAATGTTCATATGGGTGCCGTTGTGCTCTTGTACGAGGGGTTTGAGCCTCTCCAAGGCGGCATCTTTGCCATCAAGGATGGTCGTCCCCAGAGTTGTCTGTTCTTAGGGCGTGTTTCCGTAGGCATTTTTTGCTCAGAACTCTCCTGTTCAGGGTGAAAGAGGCTTTGGATTACCGTCTTGGCTGTACGTTGGCGGGGTGGAGACCCTTGGTCACTATTGAATATTTGCGGCTTGCTCTGCCTCAGCGCATCGCGCAGCGCATCAACACAAAAATGCACATCCATTGTACTGGAAAGCTGCCAAGAGACAACATATCGGCTATACCAATCCATTACTGCCACCAAATACATGTATCCACCAGCCATCGGAATATACGTAATATCTGTACACCAGACCAAATCAGGTCGGTTTATCTCAAGGTTTCGCAACAAATAGGGGGATATCTTATAGCCTAATGCTGCATTTGTGGTTTTTGGCTTTGGATAGATTGCCTCGATTCCCATTAGACGCATCAATCGAGCTACACGTTTGACATTGACTCTGTGTCCCTTTTCTTCCAACCAAAGCGTCATCTTACGCCGACCCCAAAACGGGGTTTCTTGGTATTGCTTATCCAGCAATTCCATCAGAAGCAGATTGTATTCACTTTCCCTTGCTGGTTCAAAGTAATAGCTTGAACGATTCAGTCCGACTAGCTCACACTGGCGTCGAATGCTTATCTCTCTGTTTGTTACATCTATACAACTACGCAATTGATTAACTGAATCGGGCAGATTTTTTTTCAGCCACTCCACTTCCATCTGGAGTCGGCCAATTTGTTCATATACCTCCTTGATTATTTTTTCATCCTCTTGATTCGGCTTGCTTATTTTCCCTTCAAATAGGCTCTCACCATTCTTCAGTAAATGCTGTTTCCAGTTACTTACCTGCGTTGGCGCTACTTCATATCTGCTCGCTATCGCACTTACCGCTTCTATTTCCTGCGCTGCCGTCAATGACACTCGAAATTTTGTCCGAGCACTATGTTGTTTTCTTTGTTTTCCCATTTTGTCTCCACATGTTTTGAACTGCCTTTTTATACCTTAACACGTGGTCCAGTTATTGGGAGAACATCATATTTTGTGGCTTTTTTGGTTTATCCGTTTGGATTTGCTTTCAATGTAGCAATGTGATCATTCACAACCTGCACACCATATCCGAGTGGACTGCCCACATTCATCATGCGGTAGCCCCAGCGGAATTTTTCTTGAATCTCATCAATGTTGCTGAGCGTTGTCGCAATTGCTGGGCCATCTGGACCCACACGCATGGGGATATTTTCAAGAATATTTAGCACCTTTTCGTTCCGCAGATCTGTAACGACGCCGAGCGAAGCAGAGAGGTCCATCGGGCCAGCGAAGAGCACATCGACGCCGGGTACGGCCGCGATTTCTTCGATGTTGTTGTACGCTTCGACGCTCTCGATCTGCACAATTAAGACCGTTTCATCGTTGGCGCTTTTGATCACATCGGTCCAGTTTTCTCCATTCAGCGCTGGCCAGCTTGGTGATACGCCTCGCTGCCCAATCGGCGGATAAAATGCGTACTCCACTGCCTTAGCCGCCTCTGCTGCGGTATTGACCTGCGGTATCATCACTGCGACCGCACCCACATCATAGGCTTTTTTGATTAACGCCGGATCATTCCACGGCACGCGGATCAGCGGCGCGACCCCAAGGCTCCGCACGATTGCGGGAATCGTTTCGAGCGCTTCGATGCCAAAGTGGGAATGCTCTGTGTCTATCCAGAGAAAGTCAATATCGGCTTGACAGCAGACCGCGGCTGCACGGGCTGATGCCACAGGGACATTGGTTCCAAAAACAAGGTCACCACCTTTTAGCTTCTGTTTGAGCGGATTCGGATACATGGTTTTCCCTTACATGAGTATGTGGTTTAGATCGATGTGAAGATTTTGGGAAGTAAAAATAGGGGACTAGGGAATGGGGTTCGGGAATCGGCTGTTACCTACCCCTCATCCCCAGTCCCCTATCCCTATTAGTCTTCAACGCCGACTAGCTCGATTTCTTGCACGCGATGACAAGCAACCCAATGACCAGGGAATGCCTCAGTCAATTCGGGTGTCGTTGTTTTGCACAGATCGGTGGCGTATCCACAGCGGGGGTGGAAGTAGCAACCACTGGGTGGGTTTGCAGGATCGGCAACGTCACCTTCTAGTATGATGCGTTCCGACCGCAAACGTGGATCCGGCTTGGGCACGGCTGAGAGCAGCGCCTCGGTATAGGGATGCTTGGGGGTCTTGAAAAGCGCATTTGTCTCGGCGATCTCGACAATTTTGCCCACGTACATGACTGCAACGCGATCGCTCACATGTTTGACCACGCTTAAATCATGGGCCACAAAGAGATAGGCCATGCCTAATTCGTCTTGCAGATCAAGCATCAGATTCACGATCTGTGCCTGCACCGATACATCCAATGCCGAGACGGGTTCATCAGCCACAATGAGTGCGGGGTTGAGTGCTAGCGCGCGAGCAATGCCGATCCGTTGGCGCTGACCCCCGCTAAACGCGTGCGGGTAACGGTTCATAAATTCGGGCGGCAAACCGACTAACTTTAGCAGATCGGCAACACGATCCCGCCGACCTTGCTTGGTACCGACTTGATTAACCAGTAGTGGTTCGGTGATGATATCGTGTACGGTCATGCGCGGGTTGAGTGACGAGAATGGATCCTGAAAGATCATCTGCATTTGACGCCGTAATGGTTTCAACTCGCGTTTGGGCACACTAGCAATATCGACCACGCGATTGTCTGTGGTGAGAAAATTAATTTCACCATCGGTTGGCGGTAGCGCACGCAAAATACAGCGAGATGTCGTTGTTTTCCCGCAGCCACTTTCGCCGACTAAGGAGAGGGTTTCACCTTTATTGATCGTAAAGCTAACGTCATCTACAGCCTTTACATGACCGGCAAGTTGACGCAACAGCCCTTTGCGGATGGGAAAATATTTTTTCAGATTGTTGATTTCGAGAAGTGGTTTGGTTTCCAAAAGCTCTACTCTGTTCTAGTTGTTTGAGAAACTTGTTCCACGCGGAGCGTGAGGAACCAGGAATCCGTTATTTACTATATAAAAAACAGCTAACGCTCTGCGACTTGTTTTCTTGTTGCAAGGTTGGTTCATGCACATCGCAAGTGCCAGGCATAAAGTCGGGGCAGCGGGGATGGAATGGACAGCCCTGTGGTCGATTGTATGGGTGCGGGATCGAACCGCTGATGGTGGCCAACTTGGTACGCGGCTCGGCGAAAATACTGGGGATTGACTGCAATAGCAAGCGCGTGTAGGGATGCTTTGGTGCGTGGAAAATTTCATCCACTGGCCCCTTTTCAACTACTCGACCCAAATACATTACGACCACATCATCAGCCATCTCGGCGATTACACCCATATCATGCGTAATCAGGATGATGGCTAGCCCCTTTTCCTCTTGCAGCGTGCGCAGCAGATCGAGCACTTGCGCTTGAGTGGTCACATCGAGGGCGGTGGTTGGCTCATCTGCAATCAACACCTTCGGATCACTAGAGAGCGCCATCGCGATCATCACACGCTGGCGCAGACCCCCGCTCAGCTGGAACGAATATTCGTCTATGCGTCGGTCTGGCTGCGGAATGCCGACCAATCGCAATAGCTCGATGGCTTCTTCGCGTGCCTCTTTTTTGCTGATATCCTTATGTATGCGGATCGCTTCAATAATTTGGTTGCCAACCGTATGAAATGCGCTAAACGAAGTCATCGGTTCTTGAAAGATGAGCGCAACTTCATCGCCACGGATCGACCGCATCTGCTTGCTATTCGGATCAAGCTTCGTCAGATCAACTTCATCGACCTGAGAGCCATTTGGGCGGCGCAATAGTATTTCGCCACCCTCAATCGCGCCACCCTTGTCTACGATCTGCAAGATCGAACGGGCTGTGACGCTTTTACCACAGCCGCTTTCACCCACCACGCCAAGCGTTCTGCCAGAAAAAACATCAAAGCTTGCACCATCAACCGCTTTGACAACACCTTCATCTTGGTGGAAATAAGTTTTTAAATTTTGAATTGAGAGAATGGGATGTTCTTTAATCATATTATCCATATGGATCTGCGGCATCGCGCAAACCGTCACCCAAGAAGTTAAAGGCCAGCACCGCCAAAATAACGGGGATGGCGGGAAGCAGTAGCCACGGTGAAATTGCCACGGCCTGAATATTTTGCGCATCTTTCAACAGCACGCCCCAGCTAACCGCCGGCGGACGTAGCCCCAATCCAAGGAAACTGAGTGCTGTCTCGGCAATGATCATGGCTGGCAATGCGAGGGTAGTGGCGGCGATGATGTGGCTGAGAAACGAAGGGACCATGTGGCGAAAAATGATGCGCAATTGACTAGCACCAGAAAGTTCGGCAGCAGTGACAAAGTCTTCGGAGCGCAACGAAAGGAAGCGGCCGCGTACGACACGGGCAAGCGTTGTCCAGCCGATGACGCCCAGAATAAGTGTGATGAAGAAATAGACACGCGTAATTGGCCAATCCGATGGTACCGCAGCAGCCAAGGCCATCCACAGCGGAATGGTTGGCACCGAGCGCACGATCTCGATTAGACGTTGGATTGCCGAGTCAACAATGCCGCCGTACAAACCAGATAGTCCACCGAGTAGAATACCCAAGAAGAGGCTGACAGCCACACCAACCAAGCCGATTGTCATAGAGATGCGGGTGGAGACCATGAGTCGAGAAAATAGATCGCGACCAAGTCCGTCGGTTCCCATAATAAAAAGTGCTTCTTCGGCACGGCTACCTTCAACACCAATTAAATGCTTATTCGTTTCAAAGATGCCCAGAAATTTATATTCGTACCCTTCGGCAAAAAATTTGAGCGGGAGTTTAATTTCAGGATCGGGAGTGTACACTTTTTTAAAGGTTTTTGGATCGCGTTTGCCTGTAAAGCCAAAAACATGGGGGCGGAACTCGTCGCCATCAAACCATTGAATCGGCTGTGGCTTGAGTAGTAGAATTTCGGCGTTATCTTCTAGCGGATCGGAGTAGGCAAAGAAATCTGCACCGATCACAATAATATAGAAAAAGGCAAGCACGATTGCGGCGGCGATGGCCAATTTGTGTTTGCGGAAACGCCACCACATGAGCTGCCACTGGGTGGCAACCATAAGGCGATCCGCTTCACCAGTTTGGTCGTCAAAATCGGCTGGTTTGGGATCTGGTAGTTCGGATAGAGGCTTTTCTAGTGTCGCGCTCATTAGTTACTACCCTCCATGCCGTGGCGAATACGTGGATCTATCCAGAGCAGAAGCAGATCCGAAATAAAGGTACCAACAACGGTCAAGACCGAGAGCAGCAGCAGAATGGTGCCCGATAAAAAGAGATCTTGCGCAATCAATGCCTTGAAGAGCAGTGGCCCAACAGTAGGCAAACTGAGCACAAGCGAAACGATTATGCTGCCCGATACAATAAAGGGAAAAATGTAGCCGATAGTGCTGGCAAATGGATTCATGGCGGCGCGCACGGGGTACTTCATTATTACACGCGTTTCAGAGAGTCCCTTGGCGCGGGCGGTGACGACATAAGGTTTGCGCAATTCGTCTAGCAGATTGGCTCGCATGATGCGTACAACTTCGGCCATGCCTGCCATACCCAAGATAACTGCAGGCAGAGGTAGATGCTTGATCAAGTCCCAAACTTTGGGCCAACCCCATGGGGCCAGATTCATGTCGGTGGAAAACAATCCGCCGATCTGATCGACATCTAAATATTTAAAGCTCACATAGAGCACAACGAGCGCCAGCATAAAGTTTGGGATCGCGATTCCCACAAAGCCGATAAATGTAAAGAAATAATCGCCAATGGAGTACTGTTTTACGGCGGAGTAAATGCCGATTGGTAGCGCCATGATCCAAATGAAAATGACAGCGGCGAGTGAAACTATCACCGTTAACGTCATGCGGTCGCCGATTACCTCGCGTACAGGGCGGTTGTACTCCATCGCCATGCCAAAGTCACCCCCCGCCATCAGGGCCATCCACTTATAATATTGCACATAGATGGGCCGATCCAGCCCATATTGGATGCGCAGACCTTCTGCTTCCTCTGCACTCAGGATGGTTCCTGTGCTTTGCAAGTTGGCAATATAGGCATCTACAAAGTCGCCTGGGGGGGCTTGGATGGCAGCAAACGAGATGATTGTTGCAGCGAAAATTGTGAGCACACCTGCAAGGAGGCGTCGAATAATGTATGAGACCATAAGTGTTCTGAATATAGGTTAATAGAGGGTGTCGGTAGACTATACTTGCTAACCGTTTAAGCCGTTCTTGCTGCTCTCGATTTCAGTGCCATGATAAACTTCTGCCATGGGTAGATTGCAGCTGATTGTTGGTAAATGGATCGTGTCGCTGGGCCGTGTCGCTTCTGTGAGCAACCACCCACCATCGCGTTGGCGTATGTAATGTTCAACATGATGCGAATCTTGGGAGACCATCAGATATTTTTGGAGCGTTTCGATAGTGCGGTAGTGTTGAAATTTTTCTCCCGATCATAGTTGGCCGTAGTTTCGGAAAGCACTTCGAAGATCACGGCTGGATTTAGTAGAACATCTAGTTCTTCTTCCTCTATCACTGATTGATCTGAGATCACAACAACATCGGGATACGTGTAACGGCCAGTTGAGGGAATCCTCACGCGCATGTCGCTTGAGTAGGCGCCGCCAGATCCTCCGCGAAAATGGCCTTTTAATACAAATATTATGTTGCCCGTTATTTTGTTATGATTCTCACTGGCACCTGTCATTTCAACCATTCGCCCATCAATATATTCGTGCCTGACTTCGCTTTTTCGCTCAAGCTCCAAGTATTTTTTTGGAGAGACTAATTTCGCTACAGCACTCATTGTTCACCTCGAATTATGCCAGAAAATACTCGTCGTATTGCGAACATATCATATCACCGAGAGATGTCGAAATCAAACAGAATTCGATTGCACGGATGCTGTTGCCAACTGGTTGAAAAAGGGCGAAGATCCCCGCCGTTATGACAAGATAAAGGGATGACAAGATGACAATCGTAGCAGTAGTCATCTTGTCATCTTATCATCGTGTCAAGCAGTATTACTCGCTCTTGAAGAAGAAGGTCGATGGTCGAGAAACATTTGGTGTCTGACCAGCCTGAATGTTGAACTGGCGGCTGGGGATGTTGCCCATATTGTCCCTATAGACACGCACACCCATAAAGGCACCAGACTGACCGACGGTGCCGATAGAGTAGACCTCGTCGGTAATGATGCGCCATAGCTCTTGACCAATTTCAATGCGCTCTTCAGCAGTTGCCTTCAGGCCCTGATCAAATAGATCGATGACTTTTAGCACGCTTTCGCTGGTTGGTTCTACACCAGTTTCACCAGCAGAAGCATACCAGTTGCCAAAGCCTGGCCCTGTACCCGAAAGACCTGTTACTGGAAGAGCATGGTATGGGAAGAGGAATAGCTCATCTGTACCATCGTTCTGCCATAGGAACATCTGCAACTCATTTGCATCGCGGCGGGTAAATACTAAACCACGCTCTTGCTCAAGCACATTAACGAAAATACCAATCTCGGCCCAATCTGCCTTGACTAGCTCTGCAAGTTTAGTAAATTCAATAAAGGCAGGAACGGAGTTCATCTCTAGCGCAAGGCGTTCACCGTTGTCTGTACGCACGCGAAAGCCATCAGCGTCTCGTTCCGTTAAGCCAAGACCATCGAGCAGGGCGTTCGCCTGATCGACATCGAGTGTAGACCACAAATCTCGATATTCTGGACCGGGGTTAAAGGGCGATGTTTCGGCTACAACAGCCGAGCCTGGTGTGCCAATACCCAGAAAAATAATCTCGTTAATCGAGTCGCGATCAATGGCTAGTGAAAGCGCACGGCGGAAGTCCGCCTCTTGTAGCCACTTAGCAATTTCGTCATCGCCACGATAACTTTGGTTAATCTGAATCACACCATCTGCACCATGCTGAGCTGGATCCAGAGCAACTGAATACCCCTCTGCTTTGGCATTTTCGATTAGAACTGGCAGGTTAGCAAGTGCCACATGACGAGCCTGATAGTCATACTCACCCGCAATGGCGCGTAGATTGAGAACCTGTGGCTCTTCAGCCAGAGTCATAGAGATACGGTCAATATAGGGGAGCTGATTACCAGCAGAGTCTACACCATAATAGTACGGATTGCGGACCAATACCCAATTGTCGGTCGTGATTGGATTCTCTGTCTTCCAAGGGGTTAGAACAGGCAAGTCTGGATTCTTCTGCCAAGTATTCTTGTCCTTGAAAAGGTTGACCCAGTTGTCAAAGCCAGCTTCATCTACCGCTGCATTGAGATCAGCTTCGTCAGCGAAATCGGCGTGGAACTGCTCCATGTAGTGTGCTGGTGCAAAACCACCCAGAGCTACATCGCCAAATATAGCATGACCACCAAAAACACTTACAGAAGCCCCTAAAATTTCTAGGAAAAGGCTGTTTTCAAACTCAAAACCAAAGCGCAGTGTATAGTCATCCAAAGCCTCGAGTGTCGCGCCTTCAGTTAGGTTAAAGAATGGAGACTGAACAGAAACCAGCTCGTCGTTGTTGTACATATTGTCGAACCAGAACATGACATCAGCAGTTGTAAAGGGTTCACCATCAGACCATTTCACACCTTCGCGGAAGTGGACAATAATCTCTTTCCCGCCGTCGTTGATTTCCCAGCTCTTGGCAAGGTTTGGCACAACTTCGGGGAAGTTCTCCGCATCCCAGAAGACGAAGCGATCACCACCTGCTACACGATGACCATTCTGCCCATCAGCTGGCCCAAGGAAACCACGTCGCCATGTACCGCCATATTCACCAATCTCGTGGACTGGGTCGATGACGAGCAGATTTTCGATGGGGGGGAGGCGTTCTTCAACTGGCGGTAGGTCACCAGCATCAACCATTTCGGCCAGCATTGGGGCTTCGTTCAATTCAGTTGGGAAGGCAGCTTCATCGGTGATAATTTCCGGTCCCTCGATTTCACCAAGCAAGCTCGAACCATCGGCTTCACCTTCATCGGCAGCTGCTTCTTCTGCAGGTGCTTCTGCCTCTGTTTCCGTGGGAGCTTCAGCTTCTGTTTCTGCTGCGGGAGCTTCGGCGGCAGGTGCTTCAGCCGCTCCACCACCACAGGCAGCAAGAACGAGGGACAATACAATCAACAGGCTTGCGAAAAGCGCCCAAGTTGAAAGCTGCCTTTTTGGATTGACATTTGTCAAACGCGACATAGACTTCTCCTTTGTAGTATTGAAATATATAGTGGGAATTGATGTAGATGACTCAAGATGGACTACTGGGTTTGGAGCAATAAACTTCAAAAATAAAGTTTAGGTATTATCAAAACGTTACGGATCCATCTTTCTATAGATAAAGATGTGTTACCAACGTTTGATGCAATGCAGAGGTGTCGTGTACCTGTACCGCTTCGATGATTTGCTTGTGTTCGGCAATAACGCGCTCTGAATTATGACGGATAAAGATGGATTGTGGTATGGGTTTAAACGGAAATAGTTGACGAGCAGGGGAGTGAGCTCGATTAAAATTGAATTCTGGGTTGCTGCTAACTATAGTGCTGTGGAATGCAATATCTTCTTTGACGCCACTACGTCCGTGGCGGATACTTTTAGATAAAGTGGTATTGACTTCTTGGCACTGTTGGATATGTTGTAATGTGGCTCTTGATAGCTAGGGAAAGGCATATCACACCCCTAATTGTTACCAGAGCGAACGGTACGGTGAACGGTACGGTGAATATTCAAACAGACCCTAAAGGCTTTAGCATGAATGCCTCGCTGTTGCGTTTGTGCTGCTGAATATTATAGCTTGCTAAAAAAGTTTATTGTAGAGCGTTATGTTTAAATTGTGTAGATAAGAGATTTTGTATTGGGGCAAAAACAACGGATTGGAATAATCAATTGCTTTAGTTACAGTACCAGATTAGCATATTCATAAATCACTGTCAAATGGCTTTTTTCTACTATGGAAAGCTTCATGAGAAAAAGTAAAATGTTAGCCAAATTTCGGAATGGTGACTTTGCAAATATCTGTGCAATGGGTCCACACCCTCCCTTTTTTTATCCGCTATGCTACACACTGCAAATACGATGGGATATGGCTTGACCTAGAGCATCATGCCATGAACGAGCGCGAAAGTCAGTACCTGATTGAGCTATGTCATCACAATGATATCGACTGTATGATGCGCCCTTCGACGTACGAATATTCTAAACTCTACCGCTACTTGGAAGATGGTGCAACTGGCTTTCTCTTTCCGCCGGTTTCCGATGCCGAGACAGCGCTCTACTGTCCATGAACCATACCTTAACGCCGACCAAGCGCGTCTTGTCTCTCGTCTTCAAAGTCACTGGCTTTCAATGCTCCATGCACCGCTCCACGGCTTACCAGAAACGAGCCATTTATCATCGCCCATAGCAGACGCAATATATTTATGTTCGTCCCGATGGGCGTATTTTGCACAACGAAATCTAATGCGGTTATTATTCTTGTTACGGCGGCTTGCATTGTTCATTCTCTTATATGTATTTTGAACGGTATCTCACTAGTACACGATGGCGTAAGTAGACCCATAGTATGGGATCACTATTTTCCGTAGAAACGCCGATATTTAACTATTGGCGTATTTGAGCCGCTGTGTACTAGTGTGAACAACAAGCCGCTTTTCTGCATTTTTAACCACCCTAATGTTTTATCTTTTGCCGGAAACTGAATATTTAGGGGGTGACGGAACTTTTTGTAGAACCCTTTGTTGGGGTCTGAAACAACATAAATCCACTGCTTTTTACAATTTCATCTTTTTGGGAATGCGCCTGCCTGCTATCTTTCTTCTATTTTTTACTTCAGAACGAAATGCACCCCTGGTACTGGTAGTTTCAGGTATTGCGTTTACATGCAAGATCAGGTAAAATAATTTTATGTTTAATGAGGCGTCCGGCTGTCAGCAGAATATGTAGCGATTCAGAAAATTCAGGATGAAATGATTGCAAAATTGCCAAAGAGACAGGCAGATCGACTACAGTTACGTGTAGTTCAGGCTATCTTTGTTTTTGTCAATCTCGTGCTGATTGAAACACATCTGCCGGGGATGCTTTGGGTTGCAATTGGTGGAGTGTTTTGGGTCACCATGATCCTTCTGGCCGCAATTGGTGGCAGTTGGATGTGCGGTTGGGTCTGTTGGGTAGGGAGTATTCAAGACTTTATGGAACCCTTTGCCTCTTCTCGTATCCAACTCAATTCTCGATGGGGGCGTAACATTACTCTGGCTGTGCTCATCGGTTGGGTTCCATTGATTTGGTGGTTGATACCTGAAGCAACAACAGCTAGTTATACGCCTTTTGGAATCAATCTAGATGCTTGGACACGTCACCTGTTTCAAGTGGGATTAATGATTCTGGTTGCGTTAAGTGTGATGGTACTTGGCAAGCGCGGGATATGTCGTTATTTATGCCCTTTTAATAGTATTGTGCGGGCTGTTCGCCAAAGATTGCCCCATGCCTTTTTAGCCCCTCCCAAAGATAAGTCAAAAAGCCAAACCGGATGTGCCCAATGTGCGATCACTTGCCAAACGTCTGCCTCTATTCAGACAGAGCCGCGCCCGACACCCATTTCACTTGTCTTTAATGATGTAAAACACGATCAAAATATTTAAAGAAAATTAATTTAAGGAGGAGAAAACTTATGAACCAGAAGCGCGTATTACAGGGACTGTTAGTATTATGGGGCATTTGGACCCTACTGAACGGTATACTTTCAACAGTTGCTCAGCAAGCGGGAGCGAACTTGGTTGGATGGGTGCCAGTTCAAGGGTGGACGTCCGACCTTGTTGCAATGTCGCAGCAGTATGGAATGGTTTTGCTACTACTCGGTGCGGTCTATTTGATTACATCGACAGATCCAGTTCGCTATCGGCTCTTTATCTGGATCGTTATTGCAGAGCAAATTATCGGTATTGTTCTTTCTGCCTACGCGGCCTTTGGTCAGGCACAGATTACGACAGGCCAATTCATCACCCAAGTGGTGATTAACCTCGTCGTCCTCTCGCTATTTCTTATCTTGCGCCCCAGAGAGAATTCGGATACTGGTTATACAGCAAGCACTTTATCTGCCTAAATTGATCGATCCCCATTCGTTCTTGCCTCTGCCCTCTATTGTAAGGAGGCAGAGGCAAGAACGAACATTCATCTGACATATTTATTTCGTTGTTACTTCCTCAGCCACTAGTATCGGTGGCCACTTATCTTCATCCCGTGGATAAAGCCAGATAAATAAACCAATCAGAATTCCTTGGATTGTCCACTGCACCATTGCCCCAGAAATCGGTACTGTACCCACATACGTTTCATACGCTGCATTGATGCTACCCAGTATCTGACTGCTCAGTGGCACCCAAATGAGTAGTCGATAGCGACTGATATCTTTAGCTGCCAGCCAACTCGTTAGGCCAAGCACCAAAAACGGAATGCCCTGTTGTTTCGTCATGTAGAGATCAAGGACGGGGTAGTCGAGCAACCACGATCCTACTTGAATAAAGATGGCAGAGGCAACGGCCCAAAACAAAAAGAGGATGCCAAAGCCAGATAGCAAGCGCTTCATTCCACGATATCGCTGGGGATCCACTGGTGCTTGTGCGTCGTCACCTCTCCGATTCAGGACAATTAGTGAAACGAAAAGCAATATTTCGCACACCATAATAACCCCAAAAGTGAATGTTGGTAAGTCTCCAAGGAACCAGTCAGTTAAGGCCAACAGAGCCTCCGCAGCACGTTGCGCAATAATGACCCATATTAGTCGGCTATAGCGCACCGGATTGCGGGCAAGGAATAAGCATAGTAGAGCGGTCGGCAGCAAAAATAGGCCATATTGACGACTAATGAGTGGATCAATCAAAGGTAATTGCAAAAGCGAAAATGCAAGGGGTTGATAAAGCAAAAATAGAAGCGCGCGTATAAGTTCGCCGATGCCTATCAGTAATAGTAGTATTCGTAACAATGTAATTCGCATGGCAATATATCCTGCCGGTCATTATGTTGAGCTAGAAACAATACGAGACTGTCCCAAATTGTGTATGAATGGTATGAAATTACTTAATCCGATAAAGTCATTTACACACTTGTAACACAGTCCCGGCAATACAGCACAAACCACGCCGACAGATAACAAGACGACGGTCTCATCTGTAAACGCACAGTATGATTGAGTATAACACAGAAAAGCCCCCGCTATAGCTTGGACGCCTATCTTAGAGCGAGTTTGAAAGAGAGAACCTGAATCGGGGTGTAGAGATTGGAACTAAGAATACAAGTAGAAGACACATTGTAATTCTGAATGACAAAACCGATGAAATAGCCATCATTGTCTTGATGACTAAGGAACCACGAGCAAATAAGTTAGACATTTCGGACCACGGACATCCTGCCCGTCACTTGCTAAACAAAAGCACATGGTCAAGTAGAAATGTCTGAGTTATTTAGGCACTATTCCTGTACATAATAAATTAGTCGCTTGCACTGTCATTCTAGTGTATATGCAGCAAATGGCACCGCAATTGCTTGTTGATTGTCAAATCGTTGGCGAATTATAGCAAGATCGGGCGATTTTTAAAATAGCGGATGCATCTGGGGCGTCCCTACGGTCGACGGCGTTAAATTAAGCTCTAGTCGAGTCTAGTTGTTTGCGAAGCAGTCGTAAGAAGACACCCGACAGGGTTGCCCCTGATTGTTCTGACTAAGCCCGCTGGTCACGGACCCGTTGGGAGCAAGGGGTTCATCTTAACTTATCGGTCCCTATGCGGGTTACCGCAGCAGCCGTATATCACCATCGCGTCGCGTGATCCGTCGCGAATCCATCTCTTCGAGCAGAGCCTGCGCATACTTTCGACTTGTTTGAAACAGGTCGCGAACTTGCGCAAGCGATATCGAACCATTTTCTCGCATATATCCTTGAATCTCATTAACCATTTCCACGAATGTTTCTTGCCTGAAAAGAATCCCATCCCCGATACGTATAAGTTGATCACTATCAATTAAGTAGTCCAGCAATTTCTCGTCTTCACCCAGTACAGCAAGGGTTTCATTTGCGTTTGGTGGTGCATGTTTTTTTGCATCAAATAACGCTAACAATTGTTCGATACGCTTTTGCTGTTGCTCGGTTAAAGTCGGTTTAAAGTAGGCAAGCCATACGACTGAATCGTTCGCCTCTATTTCTCCAGCGGGCAAGATTGCATCGAGGAGTGCATTAAAAAAGCGGACTGATATATCTGCAACGTTAGTAATTTCCCTATAAGTACCTGTTTTGCTTTTTAAGCGATTACGCAATTCTTCACGTTGGATCCCTATCCGTAGGGGATTTTGCGAATGAAACTGTTGCAGCAACGTTTTCAGCGTTTCGTTTAACTGCTGCCATGTTCCAACAGAGAGATATGTGGCCGATTTTCCCAATTGCAGATCAAAGATTGCGCCGGCCTCTTGTAGTTCTTTGATAGCCTTTTGGGCTAACTCAACATCGAGTCCACTTTGTTCAATTAATTTTGGTGTAGCTAGAAAGAGATTGCGTGCAAGCACCTGCAACAAAATATTGGTAGGCTCACCCTTTGCCAACGTATTGAGACGCTCAATTACTTGTGAATCAAAGCGTCGCCAACGTCGTCGTGGATGTGGACTGAGGATTGTTCCCCCGCCGAGCGTTACGCTGGGAGAAGGTTGCCGTAGAATGTAGCGATCTCCTGCGGCCACGACCGTTGGCCTATTCAACCGTAATTGGAGCCACCCAGTTTGTCCAGGTTCTACTGTTTCACTTCCAAGCAAACGCAAGCGCGCTGAAATTTCGGTTGCGCCGCTAAAAAAGGTTACAACTTGGTTGTGGACCACTGCTTTTGATGCATCTGAAAGGAGTCGAAAATTTACATCGATAAGTATCGTGCTGCGTAGCGTACCGGGTTTCGTAATAACATCTCCGCGGCGTATCTCGTCTACTCCCACGCCACTCAAATTCATCGCAAGGCGACTGCCCGGTTTCCCTTCTTCAATTTGCTTGCTGTGCGTTTGCAAACCGCGTATGCGAGCCGAAATTCCTTGTGGCAAAATTTCAACCGGATCGCCTGTCGAAAATAGACCATCACTCAATGTGCCGGTAACAACTGTACCAAATCCACTTAGGCTAAAAATACGGTCGGCTGGGAGTCGCGGTCGCGCCCGGTCACGCCTTGGTGCGAGCTCTGCCAATGTCGCCGCTAGCGCACTTTTTAGCTCTTCTAGTCCGGTACCTGTGTTGGCACTAACGCGAATGATCGGCGCATTTTCTAGGCGAGTCTCTTGCAGCAATTCCACAACATCCAACTCAACTAGGTCAAGCCACTCCTCATCTTCAATTAGATCAACTTTGGTTAACGCAACAACACCCGCAGGTACGGCTAGTAAATCTAGAATTGCTAGATGCTCGCGCGTCTGTGGCATGACTCCTTCATCAGCAGAAATTACAAGCACGCACGCATCCACGCTACCTATGCCGGCCAACATGTTCTTGATGAAATCGATGTGACCGGGGACATCTACAATGCCAACAGTCTGCATTGGTGTAGAGTTTTTATTTGATACAGCCGATTTTTGAGAAGGTTTCGTTGATTTTGATGAGTGCTTTGCCGACTTCTCTACTGGGGATGCTGAGGAGAGCGTCTGATCATCTGCGCTTTCTAAAATTGGCAGATTGATCCACGCAAAACCGAGATCAATCGTCATGCCACGTGCTTTTTCTTCTTTCAATCGATCGGGATCTATCCCCGAAAGCGCTTCAACAAGCGTTGACTTGCCATGATCAACATGACCTGCCGTTCCAATAACTCTCATCGAGGACTAACGATTTGTGGTGGGATTTTCAGAGGAGTCACCTGTAACAACCCCGGGCGTACGCCGAATGTTGCTCTGGCTTGCATAAAGCTCTTGATTTCGACGTTCTCGTTGCCAACCTTCCTCCGCATCTTTTAGCAGATCATCACGCTGTCGAACGGATTGCTGCCACCCCTCTAGCCAAGCCTGCGCGTTGCCCAAGAAATATTCGCTATAGCTCTCTTGTAGCTTCCATAGATGTTGTAGCAACGTTTCGTGTGTATTGAGTCCTTTATGCAAAGCTGGAAATTTTTCGACCACTTCGCGGTTATATTTGTCTTGTTCGGACCATAAATGCTCTTGTCGTAACTCTTCTTTGCGCCGTCTTTTATCGTATTCTTCGCGGAATTCATCCATTTCGCGGCGAATACGTTCTTCTGCAAGACGCTGTAATTCTTGAACCTGACTTTGCTCTCGCAGAATCAGATCCTTAAACTCTTGCATCTCCTGTACAGATCGTCGACTGGTCTCTATTTGCTGCGAGAAGCTCTGGATCCGTTCATACGTTTGGCTGACCAAAGATTTCTGCTCATCCATCGCCTCTTGCCAGCGTGTCATCACCTGTTCTCTGTCGACAATGGCCGAGCGAACCCGTTCCATAAAGGCAGCTTGTTCTTCGCGCAAGTGATCGACAACAGGGGGCAGCTTGTCTTGTTCGCTACCGATTTTGCGTAGGTTTTCCTCAATGATGCCAAATCGGCCTACAGCAACCTCAATTCGTTTAAAAAGCTCTACGGTTTCTTGCTGGAGCTGCGCAATACGTTTTGTATCGCTTGTACGTTGCTCCGACAAGAATGGTATTTGCCGTGTTCGTTCCTCTATCTCTTTGGCCAAATTACCAATCTGGTTGCGCACACCCATGATTAATTCAGACAGGCGCTCATCTTCCGATGCCCGAGTGTCTACGGCTTCCTCAACACGGGCAATTCTTGGTAGTTCGCGGCGCAACTCGCTAATTTCACGCGATAACATTTCACGATCACCAAGACGAGCGCGCTCAAGATCACGCTGTGCCTGCACGCGAGTTTCTTCACCCCGTTCCACGAGGGTAGCAATTTCTTGTCGAGAATTCTCGATAATGTTTTCAATATGCCCAAATCGCGTCAATTGGTTTTGGGTAGCCGCTAGCCTCGCCTCTAATTCTTGAACACGACGGGCCTGTTCTACGATATCAGATTCCTGACTTTCTATGCGCTGCTGCAGGCGCGCAATTTCTGCACGGTCTCGTCTATGCTCTTCATCGAGCCAGTTTACCATTTGGGCTAGTTGTGCAATATCCATCAGTTGTCACCTAGTTGAGTAGACTGGACGCGAGTTTTTATGCTGTCTGGCATAATATTTTGTCAAATGTCAAACAGCACCTAAATTCTCATCCATGTTGTGCGAAGTATACCATTATTAGCGGGGCAATGCATAATCGCGCTAAAACTAAGGAGAAAGGAAACTTCAACAGATGTATCTATCAGTTTGACCTCAACAACCCACGCTGATAGAATAAATAGATGCGATTACTTGCCTTTTATTTGTGGGAATATTTTGTAAATAAGTATCGTGATGGTTTATCTGGATTACCTGAAATTTTGTTTTGAGAAGGTTGAATAGAGAATTTAAATAATGCGAATTGGTGTCGATGCTCGATTGATACATCATCAACCAGCAGGTATCGGAAAGTACACCCAAAATCTGTTGCTATCATATGCCAAACAGCAAAATGACGTGATACAGGGCTTTGATTTTAATTTCCTCGTATTTCAGCACCGCCGCCACGTCAACCCCATTGTTGATCATTCTAACTTTGAACGTGTGACGCTTTATTCTCCCGTACAGACTAAGATCGAACGTTTTTCCCTACCCGTGGAACTGCTGCTACATCCTGTCGATCTGCTTCATTGCCCCGATTTTATTCCTCCGCGCTATAGTTCAACGCCTGCTGTTATCACGGTTCATGATTTAGCCTTTTTACATTGGCCTCATTTTCTGACTGAGTCCAGTGCAGCATATTATGGACAGATTGATCGCTGTGTTCATCGTGCCAAGCACGTAATTGTGCCAAGCGAAAGTACAAAACAGGATTTGGTCCGCTTACTTGGCGTGCCAGATGATCACGTTAGCGTAATTTATGAAGCCGCAAATCCACGGTTCTGCCCATTGCCGCAGGCTGAAACGTATCAAGAAACTAAAAAAAAGTACAATCTGCCCCAAAATTACATTCTTTACGTTGGCACAGTAGAGCCACGCAAGAATATTGAAGGACTTTTACATGCATTTCGTCACTTGATAAATAAGTATCATGTGTCCGATACTGCGCTAGTGATTGCCGGTGGATTTGGTTGGCTTTATGACGAAATATTGCAGCTCGTCGAAGAACTTGATCTTGGCAACCTTGTCCAACTTTTGGGCCGTGTTCCTGATGATGCTCTTCACAAACTTTACGTTGGCGCGCGCTGTCATGTTCATGTTGCCCATTACGAAGGCTTTGGCCTGACGCCTTTAGAGTCAATGGCTTGCGGAACTCCGACGATTGTCAGCAATGTTAGTAGCTTGCCCGAAGTAGTCGGTGATGCCGCTTTACTCGTTGATCCAAATGAGGCAGAAGAGATTGCGATTGCCATGCACCGCCTGTTAACAAATGATGAGTTGCATGACGAGCTACGTGAAAAGGGTTTTCAACGTGCGGCCTGTTTTAGTTGGGATGAGGCAGCCCGTCAGACTCTTCTTGTCTATCAGTCAGTGTTAGAAACCATTCACGAACCTTTACCCGAAAGCTTAGCCAACCCAAACTCAACTAACCCCGATTTGACTGACCAAAAATTGACTAGATCCGACTCAGGTAGTTCCAATTCAAGTGCTCCCAATTCAGCAGAATGTGCTCTATCTGTCGAAAGCGATTCAGCGCAGATAGTTCCGGCTAGCGAAATAAACATTGTCGAAAATTAGAATGAGTAAGAAAATTCTATTCATCGTCCCCCAACTGCCATATCCTCCTCATCATGGTAGCTCGCTTAGAAATTATCATTTAATCCGTACATTAGCTGCACATCATACTATAGATCTGCTCGCTTTTTCAGTGCCAGAAAATGCTCTTGCCGCCGATAATCCGCTGAATAGAATTTGCCGTAATATTGCTACGGTCTCCCAGCCGACACGTTCAAGTGCATTGCGCATTCTTGACACGTTTCGAAAGCGTTTGCCTGATATGGCCTTGCGTTTGGAATGTGCCCAGATGCGTGCGTTAGTCTACGAATGGGCTGTGGAAAAGCGTCATCAAACAGAGTATGACATTGTGCAGGTGGAGGGGATTGAGATGGCGCAATATGGCTTGGCGATTGTAGATGCGTTTGAATCGCTGGCAGACGCCGAACAAAATACTGCCGGGCATAGTGTCAAAAAAATCAATCGCCCGCTCTTTGTCTTTGATGACCATAATTGTGAATATCTTTTGCAGAAGCGCAATGCTCTCAATGATTTGCGAGTTCCACGCCGCTGGCCAGCAGCAGCCTATAGTGTGGTGCAATGGCAGAAGCTAAAATGGTATGAAGCTTTAATCTGTAAAAAAGCTGATGCGGTTTCTGTTGTGAGTCCAGCGGATCGAGATGCGCTGCTAACACTTGTGGGTGAGATAGATATTACAGTCATTTCTAATGGCGTTGCGTTAAATGAATATACGTCAGTCCTAAAAGGTACAAGCATAAACGCTTCTTCCGAGAATCATGCTGAATGTGAAGCATCCTATCAGTTGCCGCCTAAGAAGCTGCTGTTTGTTGGTAAAATGGATTACCGCCCAAATGTTGATGCTGTTCTCTGGTTTGCTAACCAAGTGCTTCCGATGATTCAGCAGCAAGACCCATCTGTTCATTTCGAAATTGTGGGCATAAATCCGCACGAGCGGTTAAATCCGCTACGCAATCGGGACGGTATTATTGTTGTGGGTCAAGTTAAATCGATTGTGCCTTATTTACGCGAGGCAACTGCTTATGTGATTCCATTGCGAGTTGGTGGGGGAACACGTTTTAAGGCTTTAGAAGCAATGGCCGCTAGTATGCCAATTGTAAGTACTCGTCTCGGGGTGGAAGGAATTCCTGTTGCCCATAATCAAGAATTGCTGCTTGCTGATACACCCCAAACTTTTGCTGACGAGGTACTGAGGCTGCTTGAAAACAGTGATGAAGCCGAACAATTACGCCGTGATTTAGGTACTGCGGGGCGACATTTTGTGGAAGAGCAGTATAGCTGGAATACGATTATACCTCGGTTAGAAGAAATCTACACACATATTCAAAAATAGAAAACAGATAAGGAAAAATGTTACTCTATGACGCTGTTGGGGATAATTGCTAAATCGTCAACATAAATTGCACCACGCTGTAAGGTACCATCATCTAATCCATCTACAGAAAGGGCAAACAGGGAGATGGGATACTGAATGGTGCTAGATTCACCTGCATTATTTCCAATAAGTCCGTTAGGCCAACCTCGTTCCAGGCTCAGCGGAGCAATCATTTCCTGCCAACCTACATGCTCGATATTGCCAAATGTAAATTGCCATATTTGATCGGTCGCGTCCATAATCCAGACGTGTAAAAATACACCCGAACCATCTCCATATACCTGCATACGAAGCGCATCTGGCTCACCTTCGATGCTGACAGTTCTAAAGAAGGCGAGATAATTCTGATTTGCAGCGCTAGCAGGAAACTCATAGATAAATTGTCCTGCATAGTCACCAGAATATATTTGTTGGTCAGATTGAGTAAATGTACCCCATGGTTGGGTTCCTAATTTCCACTGCCCAAACTCTTCAAAATCTACTATCGCAGCAACCGTTGTTGGAATACTTACTCTTGTGGGTTGTGCGGTAGCAATGGGTATGGCTGTATCGGTTGGCTGAATCGTCAAAGTTGATTCAACCGTATTTGTTGATGCTGCAGTGGGGGTAGGAGTAACAGTGTTTGTCGATGTCGATACAGCGGTAGAGGTAGGACTAGTGGTATCTGTCGATTCAGCAATTAGGGATGCATCTGCTTCGTCTTCTGCTTCGGGTGTAGAGGTTCGGAATGAGAACGGTGTACTTGTTGTAGGTGGTGATAATTCATCTGAAGCTTTCACTGTGACTGTTGCACGTGTAGACAGCGCTTGCCGGGTTGCCGTTTGCAGCGGAATTGCGGCTAACAGTTCTCCTCTGTTTTGACTTCTTATTGCTTCGATTCTACTGTTTGTCTGATCATTTTGCAGAATTGTGCTTGACGAAGTAAGTGCGAAGCTGTTAACCACCCTCTCAAAATCAGCGCTAATCTTATCATTGATTTCCGACTCTACAACTAGCCCAAGAATATATGCTTTCTCGTCTCCGCTAATTGTATTTAGGGTCAGAGTCACCTCCTTGTTTAACCAAACAGCCCCATACTTTTGCTGAAAACTGCCATTTTCGATTCTTTTACTGCTGTTTTCGATGAGCGCCAGATTGTTAAAGGAATTAGCATTGCTTTCAATATATTGTTGAATCAATAGCTCTGGTGATCTATCGGGATCAGGTGTATCCATATCTCGCACAAATATACGTGCAAATGGATCGCTTGAATCAAAATTTACACTTTTTAAAGATACGTTGCGTCGCCAAAGTATTGGCACTTCAAGAGAAAACCTATTCTGTGGGTCGAGATATCGATTATAGGGTGCAAGCCAATCAGAATTTATAGCGGATGTATTTATTTCTCCTGACTCAGATTCATTGAGAAGGGGATCATCTAAATCTGTATTATCAATTTCGTCTATGTCAAGCTTGTCTATGTTACTTCCAACGCTATTACTTTTGTTACTGTTAACCGCGTCGGAATTTTCCAAAATATTTGCAACGACCTCATCCACTACAGTATCTAAGCCTGAATCGCTTAGAGCTACTTCTGCATCTATAGCGTTAACTTGAGTTCTTTCCGATGTCTCTTGAATCGACGGAAGAATCGAGAAATCTCTTTCTAGATTTGTAGATCCGGATGTTGCTATCGTTTCATTACTTGCTGACTGATTCGGCGCTTGGTTTCCCAGCTGTTGCTGCGAAAGTAAATAAATCGATATAAATGAAAGGGCAGTAAAACCCACTAACATCGCCAATAATAATGGCATTTTGCTATTTTTATTCTTTGATGGCATTTGCATATTGAATGGATCGTATGGAATTTGCTGATTGCCTTGTGAGGATGCTGTGTATGCGTTCGCGCTAGTAGATTCCGTTAGGAATTCGTATGCTGCGGCGCTTGGCATCCATGTCTTCCCTTCTTCTACTGCTTCGGCAAACGAACGCGCACTTCCATAGCGAACTGGTATATCTTTAGATAGCGCTCGATCGATAGCGTATGAAATGCCATCTGGTATATTTGAAACAGTTTTTTCTAAAGATGGCGGAGTCTCATAAATAATTTTATATAGAAGTTCATGGTGACTTGGTGCATGGTGAGGTAATCGACCGGAAAAAAGCTCGTAGGCGATAACAGCCAAACTGTAGATGTCAGAACGATGATCAATGTTCATCTCACCCCTTGCCTGTTCTGGTGAAATATAATCTAGCGTACCAATCGAACCACCGGCTATTGTGAAAATTGATCTAGAATCATTTGTGTCGGCGTGCTTTGCAAGGCCAAAATCTAAAATAGATATACGACTATCTTCACTGTAAAGAATATGCTCCGGCTTAATATCTCGATGGATATATCCCCTGTCGTGTATATAGGCGAGTCCTGATGCAATTTGATGGAGTATATTTATTACTTCATCAATCGGAAGGGCGCGATCTTCTTGGGCAGTCAAGTAGCTTGCTAGCGTTCTCTCGGTAATAAATTCAAATGCAATAAAATGCTGTTTATTAGCTTCGCCAACTTCGTACACTGTAGGAATATTATCATGGCTAAAACGTTTGATATTTTCGCCTTCCTCGATAAACCTTTCAAACGCAGCGGTCGAATTGGCTCCATCAGGAACAAAAACTTTTAGCATTACATCTTGATTTTTGTCACCATTTGTAGCACGACAGACCGTAGACAACAAAGTCTGCCCAATTATTTTTGTTACTGTATATGGTCCAATCTGTGAGTTAGGTAGTGTCATTTCTATACTGTTGTGGTTTTCGCTTTAATACTATATTGCAACCAGTTTATTTAATATGCATATGCTGGATATATTCTTGATTTGATTATTCGTATCTTCTCAATATTCCGAGGCAGATAGTGCAGACTGAGCTTTGCACTGAGCATTTTGCTAAAGTGAAGTCGAAGCGGTCACCACTACCTATACGGTTACAAAATAAAATATATGGTAACGGCCCGCAAGCTAATCTAGAAAACTTGTGGGACCTGTATAATTATTTTTCTGGATTACTAAATATGTGATACAAACAGATAATAACGGTAGAGTTTGTTTTATCTCTACCGTTATTATCTGTCTATTTGTTCTTTTCGTAATGAATAATACTTGTTAACAAATTATCACGGTCTGCATTGCTCAATTTTCAATAAGTGGCAAGAAAATAGAGTTGGTCTGAACGAAACTCCGAGATGTCGGATTTTCTACTGTATTCAGCGATATACTACTCAACTGTCCATTGTAGAACCATGAAAGAGTCGCACCATTATTCGAGATTATGACCCCATCTCCTGGCTCTGTTGGTGGCGTCCCATTAATATCAGTAATTAGAATTCGATCCTCTGTACTTCGTGTAAAGTTGTTGGGCGGCTGCACTGTTACTACTTCGGCTGATGCCCCATAATCTTTAATAATAATAGTTTGTTGAGCCGATATTGCAAAGCCCAAAGATACCGTAGAATAGGGAGCAAAGGTTTGAAGATCCCATTGAAGTTTGTTTCCATCTACTGTTGCACCATCCGTGCTACCAATATATGTTGAGCCAACTGGTAATGTTACATGAGCCCTTGCATTGGGCAATGCAGGAGCCTGATTTGTAATAACCATAGTATAGGTAATGGGAACATTGGCTTCTGCTGCTGTTGGCCCCATGATTTCTATTTCAAGCACTGCGTCTTGTTGCAATGGTGGGGGGATAGGCTTTCTACGAACGGTATAAGAGATGCTTCCATTTTCGCTTGGATTTAATGTCCCAATATTCCACGAAACTTCAACTCCATCCGAACTAGCCATCACGTTTGCAATGGGTGAGCTACTAACAGTAGATGTGACAAGTTCGGTATTTTCTGGAATAACCGAATTAATATTTGCATTTGATACCGTTAATAAACCATCATTCTCATACTCTATTGTATAAGTAATCTCTTCACCTTCCGCAACCCAATGCGATGGTTGGGTTGAAATTGTGGCAGATATCGATACTGGCGGCGTAGGTGTAGGTGTTGGCGTAGAAGTCGGTATAGGCGTTGGCGTATTTGTTGGTGTTGGCGTTGGGGGCACAGCGGAATGATAAACGCTAGATTGTACACTATTGTTAGAGAAGCCACCGATCACATAGACATAATCAGAACCATATTTGTCCACCGATACTGCTGCAAAACGATAGAGCGATTTGGGGAGCGAAGGCTCTGCTACCCAACTTCCAATGGATCCATTACCACTTATTGTAGCAGAATAAACGGCACTAAATTCAGTGCTATCATCAGCGCCACCTATTAGCAGCAACTTCCCGTCATGTATAACCACTCGGTGGTAATAGGCTGCCTGGGGGAGTGGCGTTGTTGTTTGCCAAGCGCTAAGTGTGCCATCGGAATTAACTTTTGCGTAATAAACCAAAGATTCTGCAACTTGATCGAATCCACCTGTCACATAAACATATCCATTATGCGCTGTCACTGCATGTCGGTAAAGCGTGTTGGGCAAACTAGTCTCACTGCGCCAAGCACTTAGATTTCCATTTTCACCAATCACTGACGAATGGACTGTATCCAATGCGTTAAAGCCATTTCGTCCACCAAAGCCATAAATGCGGTTGCCAACGATAACACTTCCGTGCAGATCGATACCACGATCGGGCCGTCCATCTGTCGGATAGTCTCGCTGAACATTAACCCAAGGCCCAAGCTCCCCATTCGCCATAAAGGCTGCGCGATAGACAATCTTCTGTACTGGAGGACTCCCTTTCCAGCCACCTATAACATAAATATGCTTATCGGTAGCACTTGCTGTATGCAAATATAGTGGCTTAGGCAATGCACTTGTTGTCGTCCATGTAGATAGTGATCCATCTGCATTAATTCTGGAGCGGTACACCTGCGAAGTAGGTGCCCCATCCGACTTGCGCCCTCCGATGAGATAAAGATTATTGTTATGCTCAATTACATTCAAAGAGCCAACTGTTATAGGCAAGGAAGTAGTTGGAATCCAATTATCAATCGGCACATAATTTGATGTCGCTTGCAGTGATGGCGATAAGAACCAAAGAGTAATCCCCATCACAAAAAGTCCGAATGCCGCAACGATAGTGCTAATAGTCCGGCTCGGCTGAATTTTATTTGTTATTTTTCTAAGTTTTAAAGTGTTCATAAGTAATCTTATTCACCTGAGGTACCACCTGAACTGCTACCGCCGCTGCTGCTGCGCTCAAATCTGATTTCGCGACCATTACCGAGTAGTTGAATACGCTTATAAGGAGATTTCTCTACCAATAGTACACCAGCAAAATAAATGCCTGGTTCCAGTCGATTGCCCAGTGTATTGTCCAATTTTTCTAAATCGGCCTGCACGAAACTATTAGATGTTGGCTCTGCCAAACCAAAGCTTTGTGTCATCGGATTTTCATTTGGTTTCCAGAGAACCAGCTCTAAACCTTGATTTGCCTGTAAGATTACATTTGTTGACCATTCAAATCGATAATTACCAAAGACAGTTGTTGATTCAGATGGATTCACCATCGATAGAGATGCATTAGCCCCTTGGACATTGACCTGTATACCTCGTGTCGGCGTCGGTGGAATGGGCGTCGGCGGGACAGGTGTTAGCGTTGGTGGAACGCGCGTCGGCGGAACAGGCGTCAGTGTCGGCGGAACAGGCGTCAGTGTCGGCGGAATGGGTGTCAGTGTCGGCGGAACAGGCGTCAGTGTCGGCGGAACGGGCGTCAGTGTCGGCGGAACGGGCGTCAGTGTCGGCGGAATGGGTGTCAGCGTTGGTGGAACGGGTGTCAATGTAGGCGGAATGGACGTATTTGTATTGGTTGGCCTTGCAGTTAGCGTTGCTGCGATTCTCGTTGAAACGACTATAGCCTGTTGTGCTCTGGTTGCTTCTAAATCAGGCGTATTTGTCGGTATATTTGTTGGTATCGAAGTACGCGTTGGGGTAGAAGTATTGGTTTCTGTTGGTATGCTTGTTGGTGTATCAGTTGGTATGGGTAATTCTGTAGCCGTTGCCCTTCTTGTTGGTATGGGAGTTCTAGTTGGTATAGCGGTTTGGGTTCTAGTTAGTGTAGCTGTACTTGTTGCCACGCGCGTACGAGTTGCTATGCGCGTACGGGTTGGTGCTCTTGTGCTTGTTGCTTCTAGTGTGCTAGTTGATTGTGGCGTATTCGTATTAGTTGATTTTGGTGTATCAGTTGGTTCAGTAATATTCGTGGCATTTGCACGACTTGCTGGTAGTGATGGCTCAGTTGCCTGCGCTGCTTCGCTTTGTCCAGACAGAGGAGTTTCAGATGCCCGAGTCACTCTTGTTGCTAATCTAGTCTCAACTAGCTCACGAATGGCTGTTGCTGTAGCCGCTTGATTATTGCCTACTAATGCTGACTCTGATGTAACAACAAAAGCGGTCGACGTTGGATCTAATTGGGCAATGGTTTCCGGCGTGCCCTGGCTTGTAAGCGTTCTGGTGACCTGCGCAACGATTACTGAAGTCGATGTTGCGGCGGCTGTTTCTGTACTAGTTGCTGTTGCGTCCCCTGCTTCTATTGTTTCAATTAATTCTGGTTCGGGCGTCTCCAATTCGACTGGAACTGTTTCAGCCACCCCAAGTTCAGAATCGTCAGATTCTTGAGTACTATTGGGTTCTCTGGTATCTACATCACTAGGCGCATCATCACTAGGTGTTAATGTCGAAGTAACCTTGGGCGGAAGCGCATTAATATTGTTGCTTTGACTCGTTGCTGTTTGGTCGACAACATTTACCTGATTATTTTGGCTATCGTCAATCGTCAAATTTTCTAAAATGGAGGTTGGTACAACCACAGCGATAGGATCTATATCTGGTAAGCCGCCTCTACCTGAAAGAAGAAACCATGCAATCCCAACTAAAACCACCATAAGCCCAACTGCCGCCATGCCTAAAAGTGGTGAACGACGCCGTGCAACTGGCACAACGGGCGCATCAACCCCCTTCCATCGCATTAGCGCTATGGTTACATCTTCACTTCCACCACTTGATGTTGCTGTACTGGCAAGTATTTGTGCTGCTTCGCTGGGGGAGTAAGAATCGACAACACGTTGAATCTCTTCATGGCTTAATACATTTGTTAGCCCTTCAGAGCAGAGCATAACCGTATCGCCAGGTTGCAACAAAAGGCTATCAACCTGCGCTTGTTTGCCTCGAAGTGAACCATTTTCTGAACGCGTTAGTCCATAGATCTTTGAATCAACTTCAATTTCTGCATTTGCACCGATGCTTCTGGTAACTGTATAACGATTTGGGTGTTCGTACGCCTCCTCCTCACTTAAAAGTTCGCCAGTAATAGCATCCTGTGCATATGTATGATCTTGGGTTAGTACACGACACTTGCCGTCACGCAACAAATACGCTCTACACGTTCCAACATGGGCCACAAATAGCGTTGCATTGACAATAGCCGACACAATAACAGATGCTTGCGCGCCGCGAAGAGTTTCATCCTCTTTTGCAGTTTGGCAGACTCGCGTATTAGCCCTTTGGATGGCATCTGCAAGTCGTTCCGGGATAGATGTAACCTGCGTCTCTGTAATTGTCGAATAAAGCGTCTCTACTGTTAGCTGAGACGCAATTCCACTAGAACTGCTGCTCCCGAAGCCATCTGCAACAACAGCTATTCTAGCTGTAAGTAACGTTGCACCTTCTTCATCGGCCATATAATAGGCCGGAAAAATTAGATACGCATCATCATTTGTTGTTTTTTGAAAACCTGGTTCTGTGGCATGGCCAACTTCCAGTTTTGTATCAGTTATTGCAGCGTGCAGCATTTAAAGACTCCAACAGCAATTATCTCTATTCTTTAATGACATATCATTATATTTACGGCAATATTAAATTGTTTGAATACGAATTGCCGGGTTAATGATTGTCCAGTTTGTATAATATTAACCAAAAAATTAATATTACAATTATACATTACTGGTAATGATTACATGTAATGGTTATTTATATGAATATATTTAAAATAACGAAAATTTTATACGTAACAACACGCTCTAAAAAGATGATGACTCTCAATAAAACAGACGTTAGATATTAACTTTAGGTAACGCCTAATATATTAGGCAATATGCTACCGCAAATATGCCACAGTAGTATGTAAAGAATATGGCTCTTCGGGCTCTCATGTGATTGACAGTGTCACCAATCATCGTAGGTCCCCATGTCAAGTGCGTCGCACTGTTCGGAGAGTGATTCGAGCTAGAACCCATTGGTGAACAATGCGACGCACTCTGCCAACCACATGAGATCCGGTTGAATTAAGAATATTAAACACAAGATTTTTTAATTCTCTATTTCTGCTTTCAAAGCAAACCAGCAAGCTAATCGCAACAAGCAAATTGTAATAAACAAATTGGCTATAACGAGTGATTCTCTATATTGAATTTACCAGATCCACAAAATTGCTGTTATTACAATCTCATAACAGTCGATTTTGATGACATAATTTCATCAGGAAAAAGATCGGCTCTTTGAGACTTATTGAAACCAGTTATGGTGCATATCCCGTATCACGTGCGACACACTCTGCCAACCATATGAGATCCGCTTCAACCACAAAATTTTAGTTCAAGTGGCTACTTTGCACAACCCTGACTTACCCACTTATCTGTGATTGTTGGATTTGCACGTAGCAAATTGAATGTAGCCACAGATTAGGAGATCAGCATAAGAAAGTATATGCTTGCGACAGTTAATATAGGCTTTAAAATGATGGCTCATATTGGTATGTGGCCGAAGTTTCCCATATCTTTAGAGGAAAATCGACACAATAGCATTTTGCCAGCCATATGAGCGAAAATGATTATAGTGGATTACTCAATGTGGAAGTTTATACTGTAAATGGTAGGGTTTGATGAAACAAAATACAGAAGTAGATCCAGAAGAATCTACAAATTCTGACGGCAAAAGTGATAAAAAAGTTATACGTCGAAAGTATAGTAGACCAAGTGCTAATACAACTAGTGCTAATACGACTAGTGCCGATACAACTAACAAAAAAAATAAGGTAAAAAGCATTGTAGCAGACCGAAAAGATAAAAGTAGTGCAGCTGACGTTGATAAAGACGTTGTCGAGCCTGATGACGCTTTACCCGAAATAACATTTGAAGAATTACCAGATTCGTTACGTCAGGCAGCTACCAATGCCGGGTGGACGAAATTAATGCCCGTACAGGCGAAAGCCATCCCCTACGTGATTGCGCAGCGCGATATATTGATCCAATCACGAACTGGCAGCGGCAAAACTGGTGCCTTTTTGCTTCCGATTCTAGAGCGAATTAACCCCAAGAAGAAAGAGTGTCAATCGCTAATTTTGGTCCCCACAAGAGAACTGGCAAGGCAAGTGGCAACAGAAACCGATACTCTTTTTGCTGACTCAGGTGTGCAGTCAATTGCTATTTATGGTGGTGTTAAATATGGGCCACAGATCGACGCAATCGAAAATGGCGCGCAGCTTGTGATCGGAACACCCGGCCGAATTTTAGATCATTTATTGCGCCGCACCTTAAGTTTGGATACACTACAGATACTCGTTTTTGACGAAGCTGATCGAATGCTCTCGATGGGTTTTTATCCGGACATGCGCGAATTGCAGCGATATCTTCCCAAACGTCGCTTTACCGCATGTATGTATTCGGCCACATTCCCTAGCAATGTGATGCGTCTGGCGAATGAATTTTTAGACGAGCCAGAATTTTTGAGCCTGAGCCGGGATCGCGTTTACGTTTCAGAAACTGATCATATCTCGTACGAAGTGCCATCACTGAAAAAAGACCGAGCGCTTATTCGGTTGATCGAAGTCATCAACCCTACAACTGCAATCATCTTCTGCAACACGAAGGCAAAAGTCCATTATTTATCGGTTGTACTACAGCGTTTTGGGTATGATGCGGACGAGTTGAGCGCAGATCTGAATCAGGCCGCGCGTGAAAAGGTGCTAGAACGAATCCGTTCCGGAACATTGCGCTTTTTGATTGCAACAGACGTTGCCGCACGCGGAATTGATATCCCAGAATTGTCGCACGTCTTTCAATATGAAGTGCCCGAAGATCCCGAATCGTACATCCACCGTGCAGGTCGAACTGGGCGCGCTGGCGCAAGCGGCACAGCAATTACGCTAATCGAAGACTTCTCTGAACGGGTGAAGATGGACACAATCGCAAAGCGCTTTGAGCTCGAACTGATAGAAGCCACCTTACCTGATGATGACGACGTGGCCGAACAAGTCTCGGAGCGGGTGACCGTTCTACTCGAAGCCCATCTGCGCAATCGCGATAAATTGCAAACGGAGCGAATGCAGCGCTTTATTCCGCTTGTGCAAAGCTTGGGTGAAAGTGAAGAGGGGCAGGCGCTAATGGCTATGTTGCTTGATGACTTCTATCAGCTATCTCTGCACGGCGCACCGCCCCAACCGATTGGCGCACCTTCGAAGCGCCCAAGCGGCAGTCGAACTACTTCGAGTAATTCTCGCTCAAGCGGCAGTCGCTCTGACCGTAGTCGATCCCGTGGATCTAGCTCGGATGACGGACGCTCGGGAAACAATCAGCGTAGGCGAAATCGGCGCCGGCAAAAATAGTAGCGAATTTTGGTATAGCCCCAAAATGAAGAGACCCACAATGTCCATGACATTGTGGGTCTCTTCATTTCAAATGGCTCGCTCTATGTACAGCTTTTACTTCACTTCAAAGATTGCTTCAACCTCGATAGCAAAGTCAAACGGAATCGTCATCCCTACTGCGCTGCGTGCGTGCTTGCCAGCTTCGCCAAATAGTTCGAGCATCAGATCGCTTGCGCCATGAATACAGCCTGGAGTATCGTCAAAACCTGGCCCCACGTTGACCATGCCCAACAACTTTACCACGCGCTTAATATTGTCGATGCTGCCCGTCAAGGTGTGGACCGCTTGCAGACAGTTCAGCGCCGACATCTTGGCCGCCTCGTATCCCTCTTCAACGCTCAAATCTTGCCCAATTTTTCCCTTGATTGCTTTTCCACCCCATGCAGAGACTTGGCCCGACGTATAGACAATATTGCCTACCTGAACCGCATGTAAAAAGCGACCTGTATTCATCTCGATTGTTTCGAGCGTGTACCCCATCTCTTTTAATTTTGCTTCGTATGACATTTCTTCTCCTCTTTAAATTGAGCCTAATCGTATTAACCTAACCGTATTAGCTGGGTTAAGACATGATCTCCGCGCGGCGGAACACGACGCGCATCGTTTGCGGCATTGGTCGTTTCTACACAAACCATGGTTTCGTACCCATTATCAGGAAAATCACCCATTTGTTTTGCCTTATCGACCCACGGATTCCACACAACCGTACTTTTGCTGCCGAGTTTATCAACGTATATTTTTCGCTTTAAAGCTTGGTCATCAATAATGCATTCGTCCGTGGTGTCCAGATAAACGCGATCGGTCTCTTCGAGAAATGGAATTGCACCATATTGCGGAAACTCTTTATACCCTTGAACCTTATCTAAATAAGTGCGTCCAGATAAACCAGTAACCGCCACCTGAGCAATATCGCCAACATTAAAATAGGTATGTAATGCCTGACTAATATTGACGCCTTCTGTATGATAATTGTGCGTAACGAGATCAACCTGTAGCTGTCGCCCAACCGTAACGTGCAATTCAAGCATAAATGGATGCGGCCACAATGATTCTGTTTTTGCGGAATGCGTCAGGCTGAAACTTATCTTTGTGCGCTGGCCAGGCAGCGCCATGGTTTCGCTCACGCTCCATTCTGCCGTACGCGCAAAGCCGTGCGCTGGTTGATCCGTATCGGTTGGGTGATCGCCAAACCACGGCCAAATTATCGGTATCCCACCACGAATCGCCTTCCCTTGGCGAAACTGTGCTGCCTCGCTCAGCCATAGAACTTCCTCTGCACCCTGTGGCTGAAAAGATGTTACATGCGCACCATGCAAATAAATTTCGGCTGTACTATGCCGATTTGCAATGACCGCTTTTGGCATTCCGTTATGGCCTAAATGGAATGTAACGTGCTGGCTGATTCCAAACGTATCGTTTAAATTTTGTATCATTATATTTTGGGTATCTTAACTTTGCACACGTATATGGGTCTCGATTATCGGTCTCGATTACCTGCGGCTGAGTTCAACATACTTTGCTAAAAAAGACTGGATTTTGGGCGAGTGGATGTGTACAAAGCACAAAAACACACTTTGCTACTAACTTGATACAAATGAGGTCGTGCCGGGGAATACAACGCGCTCTTATCACTGACGTTTAATCTTAGCGCCTCACCTTGATAGTTCCAAATAAGCAACTGCTTAGATCCTTAGCGGTGAAATTTGCGCTTTTAAAAACAAAAAAATCTTGAATTACCGAAGAGAATCGGGCAAATGAACTTTTTGGTCAACGGTATTTTCTATTAGCTCTCGTCCGCTTTCTTTTTTGGTTCTGACTTTGCCAAGTTTGGCGCAAACAAAAGCAAAACTCTTCAACAATCCTATACGGGTAGTAAAATTTTTTTTGCTCCTGCCAGCAGAGTACGAATGCATTTCTGCCGAGTGGCGGGCAAACCGAGCCGGAATTTGGGTCCATAAGCACAGAGCGCGCCAACAACGGCACCGCTCTGATCAAAAACCGGCACCGACACACCAATAACCCCCTCGGCAAACTCCTCATCAGTAGCCGCATACCCATCTTTTTGTATTTTTGTTAATTGGCCTCGTAAATTCTTTGGTTCGATAATTGTTTGCGGTGTAAACGCTACAAGTGTTTGTCGCAAGTACGCGTCGATAAACGCATCGCCTGCAAAAGCCAATAGCACCTTCCCTGGCGAAACAGCATGGAGCGGTAGCTGTTCGTTTGTCCAGTCACGCACTTGTATCTCTTGTTGGCTTCTCACATTATCTAGATAGATCACTTCATCTCCAGAACGAATGCAGATTGCCGCCGACTCGCCCGTTGCACCAGCTACCTCGTGCAATATCGGGCGCGCCAATGCTGGCAACGTTGTATGTAATGGTTGATAACGAACCCAGCGGATCGGCTCTAGACCGATACAGTATCGTTGATCCATAGTTCGTGCCACAATCTCGCGATTTTGCATCGTTGTAAGCAAGCGCGAAACGGTACTTTTCGCCATACTCATTTCCTTAGCGATGGCGTTAACGCCGATTCCAGCTGGGTGTTTTGCCACAATTTGCAGAATTGCAAATGCTCTATCTACAGAACGAATGGTTGACATCTTGTTTCCTAAGTGCTATTATCTGTCCAAATTTGTTCCACTATATGTCTAGTTCCATTGTGCGGAACATCTTACCTGTCTTTCTCGACATCTGCAAACTCCCCCACTTTTATAATACATAAATTCGTGTTCTGTCCTCAGAACATCTCATTATCGGGAGATCCTTTTGGCAAAAAAAATCATTATCACCTGCGCGATCACAGGGGCTTCGTTTACGCCAACCATGTCGCCGCACCTTCCCTATACACCGGAAGACATTGTCGAGCAGGCCGTGGATGCGCACGCTGCGGGTGCGTCCATCGTTCACCTTCATGCACGCGATCCGCAAACGGGCGAGCCATCTGCGGATCCGGCGCTCTTTCGCGACTACGTGACGCGCATCAAAGAGCGTACGGGCGATGCAATCATCAGCCTAACCACAGGGGGCGCAACCGGGCAATCAATTGAAGATCGCTTAAACGTGATCAAAATATTGCAGCCCGAAGTTTGCACCTGCAACCTGGGTACGCTCAACTATGGTGGCTTCCCCATGATTCCGAAATATGCGGGCAGCTGGAAATTTGACTGGGAAGAAGAGTTTCTGGAGATGACCCGTAGTGAACCATTTACCAATAATTTTTCAGATATCGAATATATGCTTAAATCACTGACTAACGAAACTGGCACCCGTTTTGAATTCGAAGCGTATGACATTGGTCATCTCTATACGCTGGCCTACTATTTGGAAATGGGGCTGGTCAAGCCACCAATTTTCATTCAATTTGTGATGGGCACCATGGGCGGCATTGGGGCCGATGTGGTAGACAATCTCGTGTATATGCGTCAAACCGCAGACCGACTGCTTGGGACCGACTTGGAATGGTCGGTCCTCGGAGGCGGGCGCTGGCAGATGAATGCAGTGACGGCTGGCGCTTTAATGGGGAGCCACGTGCGCGTGGGGCTAGAGGATAGCTTATACTTAGAGAAAGGTAAGCTAGCCGAGAGCAATGCGCAACAGGTAGAAAAGGTAAAACGTATTTTGAGCGAGCTTTCTTTCGAGACGGCAACCTCTGCCGAAGCGCGCGCAACGCTCGGTTTAAAAGGTATCGACAATGTGGCTTTTTAACACTCCTCAAATACGGAATCTGGAACACGAGGTCAGCATCACGAGCGTTAAGTTGAGGGTGGGCGCTTTGGGGCTACGGACATCCTGTCCATCCCCTGTATTGAACGAGCAATATACCTGTTGCCCAACTAGAGCCACTAACTTAGTTTCCACAGAGATTGATCTTGTCAGATACATATTAGATCCACAATTATGCCTCACAAAACCCGCATTTGAGGATGCTCTCTCCACTTATTGGAATGCTCCTGCTTCTAGGGCGAGGGAGGCCGTTCATGAGTAGACCCGAACCAACCAGTGTAGAACGCGTTGCCATCATCGGCACGGGCGTGATCGGCAGCGGCTGGGCAGCGCACTTTTTGCGTCACGGCATGATGGTCACTGCGTGGGATCCTGCGCCGGATGCGGAGGCGAGGCTGCGTCAGCGAGTGGTAGATGCGTGGCCGATCTTGGAGCGTATAGGGCTGCACGCCGATGCCTCATTAGAGAATCTGCGCTTTGCCGATTCGCTATCCGAAGCTGTGGCCGATGCTCAGTTTGTGCAGGAGAGCGTGCCCGAACGGCTGCCGATTAAGATTGATACTCTGAGTCAGATCGACGCGGCGTGCCCACCCGATACGGTGATCGCCAGCAGCACATCTGGCTATTTGATGACAGAAATGGCGGTTGACTGTCAGCGACCGGAGCGACTAACCGTTGCGCACCCGTTTAACCCACCTTATCTTATGCCGCTGGTTGAAGTGGTGGCGGGCAAGAAGACGAGCGATGCATCTCATCAGTGGGCGGTGGATCTGTACCGCACCACGGGCAAGCAGCCACTGAAGTTGACCAAAGAGGTGCCGGGCTTTATAGCGGATCGAATTATGGAAGCAGTCTGGCGCGAGATCCTGCACATGATTGACAACGATATGGCAACGGTCGATGAGATTGACGCATCAGTGCGCTACGGGCCGGGGCTGCGCTGGGCAATTATGGGGCCGTTGAGCGTGCTGCACCTTGGCGGCGGCGAAGGGGGCATGGCGCACCTGATCCACCAATTTGGGCCGTCGCTCAAAGCCCCGTGGACTTTTTTAGAAGCGCCCGAACTAACAGATGAATTAGCAAATAAGGTAATCAACGGCTGCCATCAGTTGACTGAAGGCAAGCCAATCCGTGAGTTAGAGAAAGAACGTGATGAGCTACTGATCCAGATGATCGAACTGCTAGATCAGAGCAATATTTGGCATTTGGGAGAGAAAAATAATGAGTGAACGAATTCCAACCCCCGATTTTGAAACGTATAGTATGGAAATTCCGTTGTCAGCAGCGACGGTGAATAATGGTACGGTAGATGTGAAATGGGCGGACGGTCATCAAGCACGCTATCACCATTTGTGGCTGCGCGACAATTGTGCCTGCCCAAACTGTATCGACAGCAAATCGCGTGAACGTGTACACTCGATTTTGATAATCCCCCATAAAATCCACCCCAATTTTGCAGAAGTAAGCGAGCAGGGAGGACTGAAAGTTCATTGGTCTGAAACTGTTGGCGGGTGCGCGGAAAGCCATTTTCATCCAGGCTGGTTGCGTACTTTCGACTATTCAAACAATGTGCCAGCAGAAGAGAGTTGGGCAATCGAGACGTGGGATCAATCGCTGGAAAAGAATTTGCCTATTTTCGCAGCAGATGGTGTCTTCAACGATGAGAATGTGCGCTATGATTTCTTGACCACGATTCGCCGGATCGGGCTGGCGATTGTGACCGATATGCCCAAAGATTTAGAGGTGTTCGAGCGGATATCGTCACAGATTGGTCTGTTACGCGACATGAACTGGGGGAAAATTTCCGAGATTGTGGCAAATCCTGATGGTGAGTTTATTGCAAACCGTGGCTTTGCATTGGACGCGCACTCTGATGCGGCAACGCGTGAATATATGCCCGGTTTCCAAATTTTTCAGTGTGTCGAGAACCAGTCGGTAGGTGGCGAGAATTTTTGGGTTGATGGATTTCGCATAGCCGAAATAATGCGTGCAGAGTATGCAGATGAGTATGAATTGTTAACAACTGTACCGTGGGTGCAGGCCAATCGTTCGGTAGGCACACACTATCGCTGGAACGCACCGATTTTCGAACTAAATAAACATGGTGAAATCTCATCGGTGCGAGACACGACTTGGCTGCGTGAGCCATTGATTGCCGATTTCGAGATGGTGCCAAAACTGATGGCTGCTTATCGGCGTTATGCAGAACTGAAATCGCGTCGCGAAAATCAGGTCGAGCGCAAGTTGGTGGAAGGGGAGGTGGCCTTTGTGGATAATCGGCGTGCGCTGCATGGGCGGCGCTCGTTTGATCCGACGTCGGGGCTACGCTATATTCGCACAAGCTATGGTGAACGCGAGGAGCTGCTTTCGTCAATCCGCATAATCGAGCGGGCGCGGGCGGAGCGGGCATTTGGGGATAAATAATAATAAGCATAAAAAAGAGGTGAGCGTGTTTACACGCTCACCTCTTTTTTGCTCATCTATGTGCTGAGCTTTATTTGTCTTTACGCTGTTGTAGTTCGCATATTGCTATCACGATGGCGCATGTAAAGAATTGCCGCGGATCCAATGACGCAGATGGCAGAGATGAGGTGGACCACATTAAAGGGTGTCCCTTTGAAGAACCATGAATCGGTCCGAATAAATTCGATGAAGAAGCGGCCCAATGGATACCATATGAGGTACATCAATAAAATATCGCCCGCTTTAAGCGTTTTTTCGAAACGACGCGAGAGCCAGAAGATCAAGAAAAACCCGACAATATTCCAGACCGATTCGTAGAGAAAAAGTGGATGAAATCGAGTCGTTTCTGGATAGGTAATGAGATCATTATATGGCGCAATGCGATGCGAAGGCAGAATATCCAAACCAAATGGTAGCGTTGTGGGCGGGCCATACAATTCTTGATTAATAAAATTGGCAAGACGTCCAATCGCCTGACCGAGGGGTAAACCTAACGCAATGCCGTCTAAAAAGGTCAGTAGCGGGATCTTACGGATTTTGGCGAAGACATATGCAGCGATTGTACCAAAAATTAGACCACCGAAGATGTGAATTCCGCCTTCCCAGATTTTAAAAATATCTAGCGGATTGGCAAGATAGGTTTCGAGCCCACCCGGCCCACGCGGCGACTGAATAAAGACATAATAGAGCCGAGCACCAATCAGCGCCGGGATGAGAATGACGACAAACATGTCCCACATGTCATTGCCATCTTGGCCTTTACGATCGACATATCGACTGGCAACGGTTGTTGCTGCAACCATGCCAGCAACTAGTAAGATGCCATACCAGCGCAGCGCCAGTGGGCCAATTTCAAAGATTATTGGATCTAACGGTACTTGCATTATTTCTTCCTTCGCTTTTCTGAGACAATAGTTCGCTTAAATTCTTCTCTATCAATCCAAATACCCAAGCGCACGCAAACGGCTATTCATTTGCGGATCATCCTCTTCCTCAGTTATAGATTCTGTTCGTTGCGTATTGCTTTTGAATTGGTGCATCTGAGTTAGCAACTTTTCTGCTAACTCAACCGTCTGCTTTGGCTTTTCTGGGCTAATGTTGTTGAGCTCTGCGGGATCCTCTACATAGTTGAATAGCTCACGATGCTGACCACCGGTGATAATTAGCTTATGTTGATCTTGCCAGACGGCTAAACGCTCTTGATCACAACGATGCTTTTTATATAGATCCGGCTTATGCTTCATCATCAGGTTGAGCACGTTGTTTGGCGTTTGGGCCTCGGCGTAGACGATTCCCTTATCTGCGTCGTTTCCGGGTGTCTGTGCCAATGTGTACTGCTCTTCATCTTCGGTTGCGACACCAGCCGCAGTGAGGGCCGTATGAAAAAGCCTGCGCGTGGATACAGGATGCTCTTGGATTGTGCCGCGCGAGATGTTGCCACTTGGGTCACGGATGATGAGGGGCACGTGGGTCAACTCGCGGTAGAGCGAAACTGTGTGGCCAATCAGATGTTTCTCGCCCAAATGCTCGCCATGATCCGCAACCACCATGACAAGCGTGTTGTCCAGCGCGCCGCTACTTTCGAGTTGATTGAAAAAATTCCCTAAATGCTCATCTTGAGTAGAAACTTCGGCATCATACATGCCGTCGAGTATGGCTTTGTGTTCGTGCGCCATTTCGCTAGCAAGCGGCGTTAACCATCCAAAGACATCGCTGTTAAAGCGGCGTAAATACTGTAATTCCTCGCGACTTTGTAAAACATTGGGGGCAAAGCGGTCGATCATTTTACGACTTGGGTGAAAGGGCATGTGGGTGCCCATCAAATTTACAAACGCAAAGATAGGTTGATCTTGCTCTGCCTGTTTGCGCTGAATCAGTAGCTGCGCCGTATCGTTGAGCGATTTTCCTGTATTGCCTTTAAAGCTCAACGCTGTCTGCCAAAAGGGAACCATCAGCGGCGAAAAAGCAAACCAGAGCAGGGCGTCGGATCGCGCAAAAGAGTCCTGCATTTTATGGACCGTATTGCCAAGGACACGTTTGAAAACCTGGCGGTATCGATCGGTAATTGTGCGGCGTACGCCAGCCTGATTTGGGCGCGAGGTGAGCAAGCCACTATAGTTTAGAAAGCTCTGAAAGCCACGTCGTAGCCCATTATTAACAACTCCAACAAGCGGATTGTTACAGTAGGCTGCCGTATAGTATCCTTCCATGCTTAATCGTTCGGCTAATGTAGGCAACGTAGCGGGCAACATCGAATCTGAGTGTTGTGTACCGTGAATGGATGGATATTGGCCCGTGAACATAGATGCATGTGCTGGTACAGTCCATTGTGCTGCGGAAAATGCGTGTTTAAACAGTGCTGAATCAGCGGCTAGTTTATCAAGATAGGGCGTGGTCTCCTGCGCATAACCATAACAGGAGAGACGATCCGCTCTTTGCGTATCTAGCACTATCATCAAAATATCTGGGGCAGACAAAACTAAGCTCCTTTTGAACAGTCCTTTTGCCATGTTAAGCAGGCAAGTGGGTTTGAGATACCAAGTCAACGTCATTGCTAGTAGAGCAATTTAGGCCATTCTAAAAAATAAACTACAGGGCATGGCCGCAAGCTAAAACAGAAAACGCTGAAATCCCTACAACTATTTTCTGGTTTAGCCTAACCTAAGATGTTGAGTGTATAGCAGAGTTTGGATAATTATAATGTCCCTATAGCAATATGACCTAAACTTAGTAGATAGATTGTAGCCGTAGGATAAACACACCACAATGTGGCTACTTCTCACTGTGGCTGATACTCTTTGTACCCGTTGCGCTTATAGATAATGTATGTTTCACTACCATGGTTGTTTAATTCTGGTAGATGTCACACCGAAATTGTGATAAACTGTCAAGTATCCAACAAACCACATCTGTCTCTAAACTTTATTTGTTTGCTATCGTGGGATTGGGGATAGGTGTTTGCGTGAAAGTGTTTGCGTGAAAGGTCATAACAAATAAAAGTATCGAAAAAGGTAATCTGCTTGTGGATACAACGCCATATAGTCCTAAAGAATCAAATGATAGTGATATAAAGAACGGAGAGTTAGCGAGCTATGATTTAGTTGGTTCGAAAGTTATGCGTAATTTTGCTCGTTTAATTTCGAATGTAGGCAGCCCACCCATTGTGGCATTTGTTGCAGTGCTCATAAGCGTATATACACCACCAAAAACTGGCTTGACATGGGTGAGCATGGCGTTTGTTTTTATTGCTGTAATCTTGCCGATATTCTATGTTGTGGATCTGGTTCGCCGAGGGAAGGTCACAGATTTCCATCTGCCCGTAAGACAAGAGCGAATTGGCCCTTTCTTTGTTACATTTATTACTGGGATCATAGGGTGGGCTCTTGTACTGTGGCTCGATTCGCCCCATGCTCTCAAACTGGTCGCATTGATTAACGTGATCCAAACGACGATGCTTATGTTGATTACAACCCAATGGAAAATTAGCATCCACAACACAGCCATTACAGGACTAGCGGTCCTCGCAATTTACCTGTTGGGGGGCGCGGCACTGCCGATAATTTTGCTTATCCCGCTTATCGGCTGGTCTCGCGTCTATCTAAAGCGTCATTCAATCGAACAGGTGATCGGTGGAACGATTCTAGGTTTGGTACTTGTACTAGGAGCGATCTTCTATTACGGGCTTCCGGCATAAAATTACATATGTACTTATTTAACACGGTTGACGGGATCATCAATAAGGGACACGATATAGCGTGCCCCTACAAGTTTAAATCATCTTTTTTCGAACCAATCTGACAGAATTAAGGACAATTACTTCTGCCCAAATAGGATCTTTTTCCCTTCCTCTGTTACCGATGGGCCTTTATTAACCTCGTCTACCAGCGCGTACGCGCGGATCGTGGCAGGGCGCTGGTGAATCTGCTCGAACCAGCGCTTTACATGTGGAAAATCATCTAGTGCAATCTGCTGGCGTTCGTGCCGCTGGATCCACGGGTAACAGGCCATATCTGCAATCGAATATTCGCCAGTAATATAATCACTATCCGCGAGCTTTGTGTCTAGCACCCTGTAAAGCCGCGACGTCTCATTCACATAGCGATCAATCGCGTAGGGTATCTTCTCTGGTGCGTAGATGCCAAAATGGTGATTTTGCCCCGCCATCGGTCCCAACCCCCCCATCTGCCAAAAGAGCCATTGCAGCGTATCGACTCGTATGCGCGTATCGAGCGAGAGAAACTCGCCCGTTTTATTCGCCAGATAGAGCAAAATTGCGCCAGATTCAAAAATAGAAATCGGCTCGCTACCAGATTCCGGCACATGATCCACAATCGCTGGGATCCGATTATTGGGCGAAATCTTAAGAAATTCTTCCTCAAATTGCTCCCCGTTGCTAATGTTAACTGGCAGCAACTTATACGGTAACTCTGTCTCTTCCAAAAACATCGTAATTTTGTGACCATTAGGCGTGGTCCAATAATAGAGATCAATCATCAGTCTTTTTCTCCTTTTGGCAGCTACCACTCATACCCAGGAGCGCTGCGCCCTAATCCATCATACAGATCCAAACAGCGATTGAACCACGCCATCACCGGATCATCCTGCACCAGTAGCTTCGCCGGGCTAATCGAGCGCGACCACTGGAGCACGCTAAAAACTACATAATCCGCATAGGTAGGCGCTTCTCCACCCAGAAACAACTTTTCTTTTAAAGTCATCCGCAGCGGCATCAAACTCTTTTGGAATTCATCAATTCGATCATCGCGCCCAGCCTGTACCTCTTCCAGTGTACGCCCAAAACGCGTCTCGCGCGTCTCGCGGAAATAATCTTGATCTTTCGGATAAAGATGCGCGTGAATGTCTGCAACCACAAGATTAATCACCTGTCGCGACATTGTACTTGCAGACCAGTTGCGCATGAACTCCGTTAGCTGCCGCCCACCTTCACCACTAAAGAGCGATGGCTTCTCTGCATATGCTTCTTCCAAATAGTTGGCAATCGCCCAGCTATCACCAACTACTTTGCCATTATCATCAATCACCGGGACCGATTTTTGGTTGCCGTCCGCGATGAGTGGAATGTCGGTAAAAGCAGTGGGTTGCGTATCAAAATCAAGTCCCTTATGTGCAAGCGCCATCTTCACTGGCCAGCAAGCCGGGCTAAAGCGACGGTCATCTTGGCCTGCCAAATCATACAGCAAAATGGTCATCTTCTCTTCTCCACTAATTTGGATTTACTCATCATCCTGCTTTAACAAATCATTGGCGATACAGCCTTCTCTTCGGCCTCAGCCTTCTTTGTAGCCTTCTGCTTCGCCTCATCGACCCATCCAGCCACCATCCACCGTAAGCGCCGTACCGTGGATATAGTTCGAGGCAGGAGACGCCAAAAAGACCGCAGCGCCAGCAATATCTTTCGGATCCCCCCAGCGCCCCGCGGGAATGCGCTGCATAATCGACTCGCTGCGCACCGGATCATCTTGCAGCGCCTGCGTATTATCCGTGCGAATATAGCCTGGCGAAATCGCGTTTACATTGATCCCCTCACCTGCCCACTCATTTGAAAGCGCACGCGTCATACCGAGGACGCCATGTTTTGCCGCCGTATAGGCTGGAACCGTAATCCCGCCCTGATAGGACAAAAGCGACGCGATCTGAATAATCTTGCCGCGATATCCCAGCAGATACTTCTGTTGCAGCATTTGTGTGCCTGCGGCTTGCGCCAAATAAAAACAGGCATTCAAGTTGACCTGAATCGTCTCTTCCCACTCTAATGCACCAAACTCGACCGCGGGCGCACGTCGAATAATCCCGGCATTGTTCACGACGATATCCAACCGTTTGTATGCCTTGATCACCATGTCGACTACTTCATCCATTGCGCCTCGATCCGCATAAGTCATATCGAGTTGGATAGGAAAAAACTTCTTCCCCGTTGCCGCGACCAATTCCTGCGTCTTCTCAAAATTATTGTTGTACAAGCCTACAATGTCCGCACCCGCTTCGGCCAAACCCACGGCAATTGCCTGCCCAATCCCGCGTCCGCAACCCGTTACCAACGCAACTCTATCGCTTAAATCAAACATCTGGCTTGGAGCCAGCGCTATATTGTTCTGCTGCATCAATCCTTTCTCCTTTAAAAATTTCCGATTTCCTATTGTTCGTCGACTGGTAACCCGGCCAGCGCCATAATTTTCAGCGCATTGGTCGTTGGGCAGGGTCCAGATCGAATCGTATAATCAAAAATCATCTCGCCATCCTGAACATCGTCGCGAAAATGAAAATTCTCAATTTGCGGGGCCTCATCCGCCAGCTTCACAAGCTCCAAATCGTGTGTCGAAATAGCACCCACACCATGCTTGCCGCTTAACTCTTTAATAAGCGAGCGACTGCCAATCAACCGTTCGCGATTATTTGTGCCGCGAAAAATCTCGTCAATACAGAAGAAAAGCGGCAACGATTCTGGATCCTCCAGCTCAATCAAAAGCGCCTTCAACCTGCGCACCTCAGCATAGAAATACGAGATACCATCCGTCACCGAATCAGTCACTTTAATACTCGTAAAAATGCGATAGAGCGGCGTACGCAGCACCTGCGCATCCACTGGACTACCTGCAAAGGCCAGTGCCAAATTTACGCCCATCGCCTTCAAAAACGTACTCTTGCCCGACATGTTCGACCCAGTCAGCAGCGCCACATCACCCAATTGGGCGAAAGTAAAATCATTGCTCACCTTCGCGTGTTCTGCCTCAACATCAACCAGCAGTGGGTGGCCTAGTTGGCGCGCTTCGAAGGCAAAAACTGCCCCACTTTTCGGCTCTGCCCCAGTCGACTCATCTGCGCAGGGAGCCGAATCTGCCCCAATAATGGGCATAGTATAATGTGGGTTCAAATAGCCTAAATTCGCCAGAGACAAGAGTGCTTCGACCGTAAACCATCTGTCCAACCACGTGGGTAGCGATTGCGCCAACTCGTGCCGATAGCGACTGAGCAGGTACGCAAAGAAGATGTCCCATGGCACCAAGACATTCAGCAAAACCCAGATCAACGGATTGCCGCGAATCCCCGTCGCGTTCACAATGCGGTCCACTTTGCGCAAGTGCTGCGATGGTCGATTCTGCGGATCGAGAAATGGTTCACACAGTTCACGCAGTAGCGGTGTGCTGCGGTAGCTATACCCCTCAAACTGCCGAAAGATCCTCGAAAGCCGCGTCAACTGTCCCTGTAAATCAGTTGCCTCGGTAAACATATCGCTGCCTGCCAACGCACCCGTATCAACCATCAGCGTATAAAACGAAAAGAGAGCGTAGAGACCTAACGTGTAGGGCCAATAGGCTGGCCCACCAAAGAGCCAGCTATAGATAAAGAGCACAATATTGATCAACGCAAGCACGCCTAACAGAATTAAGCGCCACAACAAAGACGAATCTGCTGGCCCAGCCTTTAGCCACAAAAGTAGCACATTTGCATCCCAAACTGGTCGATCCGTAAGAAGGACTGACTGCATGGCCGCTGGCTGCACCTCTGTACCGTTGGATTCATCACTCGCTTCTAGCGCGCTCTCAACTTTGGTTTGGCGATTTGCCCGCAATGTATTCAGCAACGTTGCTTGAGTGGACGCACCGCGTTGAATCTCTGCTTCAGCCGCAAGCGTGCCGTTCACGTGTAATCGATTACGAAATAGCGAGAGGGGCATTAACTCGGCCACAAGCCGCTGCCGCCACGATGCCATCTCTGCATCGGGTACCGTAATTGTCAACCAATCACGTAAGCGCTCGCTCGCCTGTTGCGTCACCGTCGTGTCCACCAGTCGATGAATTGAACGTGGACCCACAATATCTAGGTCTGCCTCAAAGGGATGTTCGTATCGGGGACCAAAAATGGCCAGCGGAATCTCTTCCCACTCTAGCCGCATCCGAGCAATCTGCTGTGTAACAATCTGTTGCAGCACTTCGATCTGCCGCATGTGCGTATCAATTTTGCTGTGGCAGAAGATGGTAAAGGTAAAGAGCGACCCTAGCAGAAGCATGAGCAGCGCAAAGAGCCACGCCCCAACGCCAAAGAGCGCAATGGTGCTGAAAATAAGAGTCCCCAAAAAAGCAAGCACCCTGGCCCATGACCAACGATTGCTGATCTGCCCAAGGTGTTCCAGTCGAATGGATAATTTGTCTGCGTGTCGTTGCAGTACTCGCAGTCGATCTACTTTTGATATCTCCAAAGTTTACTCTACTTATTAGGAAAACATAATCATAAATTATTTGCTAATTCTGCCAAATTGGGTGGGGTATCAATTGGTTTAAGAAAGATAATTTAAATCTTTAGGGGTTACGATATATCGCGCCCCTACTCGCTCGCTACCTATTGAGCATTCCCCACCAAATCCGATTTTTATTGGCAGAAATTTATTGACAGGGATAGATCGCCAATGCGACAGGCGAGGATTCCGATGCAATCTCACCGCCAGGACTCAACAACAGCACGCGACCGATATATGAACCAGCGCTTAGCGGCAGATCGAGTGCAATCTCCCAACTCTTATTAATGCCCACACGCGTTTCGCCCACTATTTGTTCATTAAGCAGCAGTTGAATAATCCACCCAGGCATGGCTGTCCCATTAAATCGCCGAGTGCTCGATCCAGCGCAAGATGCCGAAAGCCTGGAGGCAGTTTGTGGCGAATTGATGACTGGGAATACTAGCGCAGTTTGTATACTTTGCCCAGCGCCAAGTACGGTGAAATTAATCGGCGTAAAAGTGGTCTGCATTCCGTTCTGTTCATCAATTTGCGTAACAGAGAGTTGATGTTCACCAGGCGGTAAAGGGGCGGGTATGCTAAGCTGCCAGCGCCCGTCCGCGCCCGCCTGAACTTCTCCAATCGTCCTAGTCTGATAGACTGTAAGCCCATCAGCTCTACGTCCTGTGGATTGTCCATGGTTCACAATAACTGTGGATCCTGCTGCAGCTGTGCCTTGAAAGAATGTGGCTTCGTTTTGAGTGATTTGCTGACCCTGCGCTGGCTTTGAAAGCGTCACCGGCATGGCAGGCGCTTGATCCTTTTTCCCATAACTTGGTAAGGGTTGAATCGTATTATATTGGTGTGCGACCGTTGGCGTTGGCGTAATAGATCTCTCGGCATCAGTTTTCAAAGCATCTTGCCCACCTATTTGCACGGCAATACCCTCTAACAAAGCTCCATCAGAAAAAACAGTATCGGAGGGAGCTGTATCAGAATCGTTTTCAGGCGTTGTGGCTGAATCGCTATTTTCATCTGATTGACTGGATCCTAAATCTGGCGGCGAAATGTCCTCAAATGGAGTAGAAACAGAACCATCCGGTATTTGTGGCATCCAAGAGGCCCAAGAACGCTGCCGATAAATTGCCCCGATTAAGAGGAGCAAAAAAAGTGGAACAAGCAACGCAAATTTTTGGCGATCTAAGCGCCGCTCGAAATATGGCCGAACAGCAGTTGACGCTCTGTCGCTCTGATAATTATTTGTATTGTAAACTGTACTCTGCCTTGCGCTGTGTTGAGTTTGCATTATGAACGAACGTCTGCTGCTTTGTTAAATTTTAGAGACTGCCCCAAATTTCATGAGTCTTTCTAGCGTGCTTTTGCACGTTTCTTCGCCTCTTTTGACCATAGCCCAAAATCTAACTTGTTTGAACCAGAGGCGTCCTCAAAAATGGCAGTCAGGGTCGACTCTTTTGTGCTGGCTAGCTGCGCAAACGAAGCGATCCCCTGATGATAGAGACGCCACATGTGTGAAGGCGTAAGACCATCAATGTCGCTTAAATTGCTTGGCATTGGGCCAGAGTAGGTTGCGCCAACTCGGCCATTTTCTTTGGCGAGTGTTTTTGCTTGCCGTATCCACTCCGTTACATCTTCATTACTGCGTGGCTGGGTCGCGGCTGTAATAACCTCTGGCTTACTTTTGCTCAGTTGATCCCACGTATAAATGCCACTAGCATAAAGCCGTTCTTGGAACTTTGGCCCAATCCCCTTGACTTTACTCAGCCTATCTGGGTATTCGATTTCGTCTTTACGAATAATGCTTTTTTGGACACGATGATTCGTTTTGCTAGATCCTGCTTTACCAGATTCTATTTTATTAAACCCTTTTTCACCCGTGACTTTTTTATTAAGTAGATTGTGCTTCACTGCACCATTGCGATGCACTGATTCTTGCAGATTTTTTGGTGGAAAATCTGCAAGGGCTACAGCGGAATCAAAGCAACGCTCATTACCGGCTGTGTCAACTTCCCACGGCGGATCGCTTGAATGATCAGCGGGGGGAAGTTTTCTCTGCATAAGTTTTGATACAGTGGGAATGTCTCTTTCGGTATCAGCATAAAAATCAACATCTACCGCTTCATCAATTCCTGATGCTTCATCTGTTTCTAGGTCATTCCGCTCGAAATCTGTATCGACTACTTGCTCGCGATTAACTGACTTTATATCACTAACCGGAATTACATCACTTTGTTGCTGGCGTGGTTCGGCGTGATCGGACGCTGGCGAACCATACTGTTCATAGTATCGAGCAAGCGCTGAGTCGGATTCTCTCGTGCTATCAATATTATTTGCACTGTGATCAACTGGATCTGTTTGCCCTTGCGGATCTGCCTGCATTTGATTATGGATGGATTCATCGCTAGTCTGCATATCTTTTGGTGGGGCAACACCAAATGCCGCATACGACTTATCTTCATCGACAGCGTCATCAGCCGATTGATTGGCTGCCCCATAAATAAAACCTTCATGCTGTGATTGATCATCGCTCGCGTTTTGTTGCGCTATTCTTGTCGCCTCAATAGTATCACGCCACTCAGGCGCTTCTGTACTTACTTCTGCATCAGGGTTTTCATTATCTGAATAATCATCATCGGCACATGAATAGCCATTTGCATAGTCATCCGCATGGGTATATGATGGCTCGAATTCTGTTTGCCGTTGGATTGCTGATTCGATGTGGGACCCAGTAGTTGATTGAGCACTCATACCATTGGATATTATTTCTTCTATATGACTTTGTTCTACTTCTGCTCTTTCATACGCTAATGAGGATACCCGTGATGAATTTCTTGATGAAATATCAGCCTCCATATTTTTTGTCGGCTGTGGCATAGTTGGCGCATGTATGCCGTTTTCTTCGCGTATACTATTCTCTTCGCGCACACCATTCTCAAAGAAATCCTGCTCATCAAATGCAACAATTTCTTCGCGCACAGTGGAACCACCTAATGAAGCCAAATCTTGTGGAGTGGCTGTAGCATCGTCTTGATATTTTGCTGGCTCTACTCTTGTTCCGCGGTACTCTTCATTTACTGACTCTGCGCTAGCAGCTTGTCCTCGTGCCGCTGCTTCGGGCGGGTCCGATCTATTCCACCCCACACTTGTGGGCATGGCGGTAGGAGTCGCGGTGCGTGAATTCCCCTCGGTACGACGTGCCTGAGGTACGGCAATTGCTTGTTCGCCTTCGAGTCGCGCGGCACGGCTTTGAAAGTTGTCTGTCTGCGTGCTGCCCGCGCGTGTGCTGTCTATTTGCACACTATCTATTCGCGCGCCATCTGGCTGCACAGACGAACCGCCGGCTGACATAGTCGACGGCGTTGTAGATGAATCGCGCATATCTCTCATGCTGTCATGAGCATCTGCACGACCAACCGCACCTTGAGCAAGTTGATTTTGGAGTGTCGTAATTTGGTTTTCTAGATGAGTTACTTCGCGATTTTTCCATGCCAGTCGCTGCTTACGATAAAAGAGCCACTCCCATAAATGAGATGTGGCAAAACCAAGCACAAAACCGCCTAGCAAGAACCATAGTAAATCAAACATAAAGGATTCGATGTCTCCTGTATAGCCTCAAATCGCCTCGGCTTTACTTCGACGATGTTTAAGCTTGCGCTGTTTAGCTTGCGCGCTCTGTGCTACTAGATATCGACAAAATACATAACATCAGCTTATACGATGCCGATGTCAAAGGGAGTCAGCGTATAATACAATGGACCACGAGACCTGTCAACGAGACCGTTGTCCTATGCATCATCAACTCTTAATGTTCGAGTTTCTGTAAGCGAGATGTGAGCATCGGAAGGTGAAGACTAGCTTGGTACAACCCGTCTATCGCGTGTGCGTCACACTAGTCTCCGTGAGAGCGAGCGCCCTTGAAATTGCACACTAGAGCGACGTACACAAATTATCTCCATGCAACTCACTCCAACTGCGTGTACCTTCCGATGATTAATTCGACAACGTTAGCAAGTTTGATAAGTGCAACCCCAACCATGTGATTTATGCCTAAACCTTTGTCTCTGTTGCTTCGCTGGATAAAAATTTCTCGTTTCATATAATTAAATAGGTGTGATCAAATCAACGCGCTAATTTCTCTCTCAGAAACTTAACACACTGTGGCACCTGAGCCTCGCTGAGACCATGCAGCTGAATCGGCCCCATGAATTCTACTTCGCGTAGACAGCGCAAATAGTGATCATAATCAAGCAGCCCGGTTCCCGCAGCCAAGTGACCGGCTTCGCCGTCGCGATCCAGATCTTTGGCGTGAGCCAGAACAATGTCAGTACCAAGCAGATTGACTGCTTCGCTAATGGTACGCTGCTGGTTGGGCAGCTCACCTTTGTGGTGAATATTGGCTCCGTCGAAGACCACTTTTAAAAAGGGCGAGCGGATCTCGTCGAGCAGCATACGCGCTTTGAGAGCCGAATCGACCACGTTGGCAACTTCTGGCTCGAATGCCAAGATCATGCCGTGATCCTCTGCCATTTCGGCTGCTTTTGCCATCTCGCGGACTAGATCGCTCCACGCGGATTGTGAGTGATTGTCGGGGTGTGGTCGCCACATGTTATCGGTATTGCGTGTGCCCGTGCAAAGCGTAACAACGCTCGTGCCAAGCGCGATGCAGCCTTCCAATATCACACCCAAACGGCGCAGCCCGTCGGCCCGTTGCGCGGGATCTGGATGGATCATGTTGTAGGTGCCAGAGATGGACTGCATAGTGATGTTGCGCTCGACCGTGGCGGATCGAATGCTGGTTAGCAACACATCATTTAGCTCGTCGGGCATGTCGGGCAGGCCAACGCAGAGCGTGTTGAATTGGATGCCTTCAATCTCGTGTGTAAGGACTGCGTCGAGGATTTCTTCGTAGGTATCGTGCGCGAATGTGCGCGCAAAGATTCCGATTTCCATAAAGTTTTTCCAGTAGAGTTAATGGAGGCTAATCGCTTTTCGCGCCAACAAATTTATCGATTTGGCCGTCAAATTGGGTAATTTATCTCGCGCGGTGACCGCTGCATCTGTTGCCGAATTCACCAAATTGCGTTGCTCGCCGAACGTATCGAACAGATCAAAAAAAGGGTGTATGTAATTACATTTTATGTCATTATACAAAGTATTCGTTAAATCACAAGACGCGTAGAGGTCGTTTTTTTCTATCTAGGAAGGAACGACCTTTTACACGTCTTGCAATGAATTGGAATAGGCTAAATCTTCTGCGATTTCAACCGTGTTTGTTCGCTCTTTTGACTCGGCGCGATAGGTGCGGAACCAAACAGTTCTGCCATCTGGCGTAAAGCTCCAGTTGAGAACTGTACCCTCTATTGTCCATGTTGCCTCAGGTGTAAGCGAATGTATCGACTGATCGACAGATGTTGATGTGGCGGTTGGGATAATGGTTGGTTCTAATGTTTCCGTCGGCGTGTTTGTCAGGATTGCGGTCGCTGTTGGTATGCCTGTTGGCGTATTTGTTATGGTCGATGTGTTCGTTCATACTATTGCGATTTGTCAATTATTCAAAATCAATCTGCAAAAATGGAAATTTATACGGTATACTAATTCATACGCATTGGAAATTTCTATGATGATGCGCAAATAAACTAGATACGTTACAAATAATTCGAGGATTTTAATTAATGTTAAACGAAGAACAAATCTCATCTGTTGCTGCTTCTTTGAACGAGAAGATCAACATTCCGATGATGTCTGAAGAAAAAGAACAGTCGATGCTAGAGAAAGCCGTTGGTATGATCAATGGGCAACTCTCCGTGGTCACAGCTAGTTTACCCGAATCGGCGCAAGATATTCTTAGCCGACTTGGAGATGGCATCTCGGAAGAGGAAGCAGCTGAGTTAAAAGAAGCGTTAGTTCCTGCTCTTAACGAGAAAGTTGACATTCCATTTCTTAACGAAGATCAAGAAGCAGACATGCTGATCGCACCCGTTGTCGATATGATCATCAGTACTGTAGGCAAAGTTACTGGTTAAAAAACGATAGATTTCCGGACGTTCTCGTCCACAGAATAAACTATGGACGGGGACTCCGGAGACAAAACTTTATCTGCTCGCCTAGAGCCCATCACCAAAATAAATATGATAAACCACTTCTATACAGAAATTGCCCACTCGTTTCCCCATACATATCTAGCCGACGATCTCGCATCGATTAGCGTAATGGGTTCGGGCAACTTGCCCTCGTGGTTCGCCGTATCGGATCTCGCCACCGCATCCATTGCCACCGCTGGGCTTATGCTCTCTCGACTGATTTCAACAAAAACAGACAGTCAGTCACACATAAGCGTGGATAGGCGATTGGCCTCCTTTTGGTTCAAAAGCACCTTGCGCCCCATCGGCTGGGAAATGCCAGCCGTGTGGAACAAGGTAGCCGGAATCTATCGCACAACTGATGGATGGATCCGTTTGCACACCAACGTGCCCGCCCACCGTGCCGCTGCGCTTTCTGTTTTGAGTGTACCCGAAGATCGCGATGCCGTGACCAAGGCCGTTGCGGGCTGGGAGCGCGAAACATTAATGAATGCAATCGTCGAGGCTGGTGGCTGCGCCGCGGCACTAAACAGTATCGACGAGTGGCAGCAGCATCCGCAAGGCGCGGCAGTTGCCCAAGAACCGCTGATCCACTGGGCTGAACACGGTGCGATCTCGTCTGACCGTAACACGACACTACTGGATCCCAGTCGCCCGTTGGCTGGTCTGCGGGTGTTGGATCTAACTAGAATTTTGGCTGGCCCCATATCGACCCGATTTCTTGCCGCCTATGGAGCCGATGTATTGCGCATTGATCCACCCGGCTGGAATGAACCTGGAAACATCCCCGAAGTCGTCTTGGGCAAGCGATGTGCTTGCCTCGATCTGCGTCAAACGAGCGACCGATCAACCTTCGAAACGCTCGTTCAGCACGCGGATCTGCTTGTGCATGGATATCGACCGGGCGCACTAGCCGGGCTAGGCTATGGACCCAATACGCTGCGCGGCATAAATCCAAGTTTAATCAACGTTTCGCTCAACGCTTACGGCTGGACCGGACCGTGGGCCACCCGCCGTGGATTCGATAGCCTTGTGCAGATGAGTAGCGGCATTGCGGACTTTGGGATGAAGCAAGAAGATGCTGGCTCGCCCATTCCTTTGCCTGCGCAAGCGCTTGATCACGCCACGGGCTATCTGCTGGCGGCCGCGGCCCTACACGCACTGCACCGTCGCCAACAGGGCGGGACAATCTCATCCGCGCGACTTTCTCTTGCCCGTGTGGCGCATCTGTTGATCCCAACTCGGTTACAGCAAAAAAGCGGTGGATTGACCCATGAACGTGCAGCAGATCTGGCCCCGGATATTGAAGAGACTACATGGGGCGACGCACAGCGCATCCGCTTTCCGCTTGCCATCGGAGGCATCGAGGCAAGCTGGCCCTATCCGGCTCGGGCGCTCTGTTCAGCCAAACCAATCTGGGTTTGATATATGCTTTGTTTGCGCATACGAACAATCAGCGAAGGGGGAAGCTGTTGATAGTTCGACCACCCCAGAACGCTTTTGCTCGCACTTGGCATCACATATTTGGGTTCTTCGAACCCATTTACCACAAAGCCTGTCTCGAACCCAATGCGTAAGAGCGTACTGATGGGTCGCTCGAAATAATAATGGGGAAGTGCTTCACCGTGTATGCCCGTCCCCAAACCCACCTCTTCATCTAAATAACGCGATACCTGCACCGCATAGACCGCTTGAAGCCGTCCATCCACATTTTCCTCATATGCAATGCGGCGTGCGCTCGCGCCATTAAAACAAGGGTGCGACATCGAAAAGACAAAACGTCCATCGGTCTTAACAGCTTAAAAAGCGCGCTGAAGAGCGGCTTGATCTCAGCCATGTCCATCAGTGCATTATTGCAAACCGCTGCGTCAAATAGAGCCTCTTCACCAACAGCTAGCAGCGCCTCTTCATCCGTTGCATCCACTTGATCATAGCGTATCCGCTGCGCAATTTCGGTCCCCGCATTTTGGGTATGAGCTTGCGCTCGCTCCAAAAAGACCGAGCTCGAATCGACTGCCACAACCGTTACGCCCGCAGCCGCCATCTGGCGCGAAAATTGACCGTTCCCGCAGGCAACATCAAAGAGCCGTTCCCCGGGCTGCATCGCCAGCAGATTCGTTACAGTTGGTACAATTAACAGTCGATGAAACTCATTGCCATCTGCGCCGATTGTTTCATCCCACAGAGCTGCTTTTTCATTCCATCTCTCTTGCGAAATCTGGTTTAGGAATCACGATCAAATAAGTCGTACACTTCGGACCACGGATATCCTGTCCATCACTTGCTCAACAAGACATTTCGGCCAATTAGAAATGACTGAGTTATTTGAGCGCTGTTCCTTATTTCATCTATCGTACGCGCGTTTAGTGCTCGGTCAGATGCCATTATTTATCGGTTCCTTTACATCTTGCCTTGTACCTGTTCACCTATTCTGGTTATCTGTCCAGTGAGCACGCCCTCGTGTGGGTTCGGAGCCAGAATCAGTGGGAACGCAGCCGCACGAGGACGCGCTCACTGCTCACTTTAAGTAGGTTTTTGCCTGCTAGGTGAACGGTTACCTTCCCTTTTACCATATGTCTTTTGTCGTGGCTACAATTAATAGATACTGTGCTAGAATATTGCGAACGCTAAAAATATGCAAGGCCGCCATGAGTAAAGAAAAAATTAGAAAACTACAATCGCTTGCATCTGATCCATCTGCGCAAGTTATGCTTGCGCTCGAATTTCTGGCAGAAGTGACAACCACACCAAAGCGCGGCCGCAAAGTCCCCGATCGTGAGTTAACTCAGTCGATCCTGCGCGTATTGATCCGCACACCGCACGCTGATTCGCGACTGCCACTGCTCGACCTGTACGCACGCTATGCCCAAAATGGCGTCAAGTTTGATCCAGGTGGCTATGTGCGCACCTCTATTGTAACCGCCCTGCGCCCAAATTTAGAGCCAGCTGATCACCAGCTACTTGCCGCCGCCGTAACCACCTACGAATTTCCACCACCAGAATTTAAAGAAGAGACCGCACTTTTGCGTGGGGCCGCGCTAATTGCGCTTAACGAGCTTGATGATCAGCTAGCCCGCTTCCACGCTGCGCGCCTGCTTGCCGATGAATACACCGATCCCATGTCGGGCGAACCTGCGCTCTCTGCCGCACGCGTTTTGGGCACACAAGGGGAAGATCTGCTGCTCTATCACTATGCGGCTAAGACCGAAAGCGCAACCCGCCCCGAAATACTTTCGGAAGCCCTGCGTAACTTGACCGATCTGCCAGAGGCATTGCTGGCTGGCCTGATCGAGCGACACGGCGAGTCAATACACGATGTTGTGCTGGCCGGATTGTTTGATCTACTGCTGCTGCACGAAACGCCGCTTGAACTTCGCCCAAGCAGCCGAGATTTTATCAATGAGTTTATGCGATCCACCGAGCAGTTTGATGTCTATCACTACTTGATTTCGACAGCGGTTGCCCAACTTGCACGCGGTAATGAGTCAATTTGGGCTGATTTGAAAGAGCACATGGCAACGGTCAACAATCGCGAAAAGGCAGATATCTTGCTGAGTACGTTCTCTTTGTTAGCGCATAATAGCGACGTTGCATCGAATCTTCAAGCTTTGGAGGAGCGTATAGTGAGTAGATGAGCGAGAGAAATAGCTGGGTTGATTAGTACAAGCAATGGGTCACACATTGGATTAACAACTTTGTAGCGAGTCTACTATATCTATTACCACATCAAACAGTATTGAACCACAAACTTATGGATTAACATGATAAAAATTCGAAGACACATCGGGCGATATACGCTGCTATTTTCAATCACAACGTTCGCACTGCTGCTGTGCTCATCTTCCTCTATCAAGCTTGCCTCAGCACATGGTGAGCGCTTTTATTTCCCCTCCGATCTGCCCGCTTGCAATGCACGCACAATGGTTTGCATGGAAGGAGTCGCCACCTTCGGTCCGGCTTCCGAAACCGTCGCGAATGTCGCACCCGCCTCTTTTGCCCCGTCCATTCCACAGAATGAGCACAACTGTGTGGATGGCGCAGGGATACCAAAATCCTGTTTTGATATCGGGCCATTCGAGTATATGCCCCAAAATTTGATGCTGCAGAAAGGTGGGCTGGGCGCGGCGCAAAAGCTTAGCGCGATTGGCGAAACGCCTTGTGTAGACGGCCAAGCCGAAGCACCCGACAGCACATTCCCCTGCTCGAATGTTGATCTACTCGCATTTATGCCCCTCAATGAGATCGGTGGTGGAATTGGGAACGATATTTGGGGATGGACAGCGCCGGATGGTGGCGAATATGTGATAATGGGGCGTCGAAATGGCACATCGTTTGTATACATTAGCGACCCGACAAATCCTGTCTATTTGGGTGACCTGCCCACGGAAGATGGAATAACCTCTTTGTGGCGAGATCTGAAAGTTTACAACAATCACGCATTTATCGTTGTAGATGATTCCGTTCGTACCACTCGGTCCCACGGTATGCAAGTTTTTGATTTGACTCAGCTTGTTGATGCGGCAACAAACACGGCGGCTTTGCCAATTTCATTTACGACAACAGCCGTGTATAAAGAGATCGATGCCGCGCATAACATTGCGATCAACGAGACCTCTGGTTTTGCCTATATTGTCGGTTCGCGTCATGCACCCGAGGATGCAATGAAATGTGCGGGTGGTTTGCACATGGTTGATATTACAACACCTACTGCGCCCACTTTTGCGGGCTGCTTTGGGGGCGATGGCTACACACACGATACGCAGTGCGTCATCTACGATGGCCCCGACACCGCGTACCAAGATCGCGAAATTTGCTTCAATTCGAATGAGGATTCTCTAACGATCGTTGATGTCACGATTAAAAACTCGCCTGCTCAAATTGCAAAAGCCTACTATCGCAACTTTTGTGAAGAAGGTGACGAAGGGGATTGCAATAACAATGGGGGCTTTTTGCCTGCTTTCTACACGCATCAAGGCTGGTTGACCGAGGATCATACGTATTTTGTTCAGAATGATGAATTGGACGAGTTTAGCCTTGGCATTAATACGAATACTTATATGTGGAATGTACAGGATTTGGATAACCCAAAATATATTGGCAATTACACTGCCAAGCTGGAATCAATCGATCATAATTTATACATTAAAGATCAGTATATTTACGCAGCCAATTATAGCAGTGGCCTGCGTATTTTAGATGCTTCCAACATTGCCGCCGCTAGCTTAACCGAAATTGCCTACTTTGATACCTATCCTGCTGATAACGCGGTAAATTATGATGGTGCGTGGAGCAGCTACCCATTCTTTGAGAGTGGCGTCGTGCCGGTTAGTACAATCAGAGAAGGCCTCTTCTTATTGCGACCAACTCTTACGCGCGCACCCGGTACGGTAGAACCGCCACCAACTGATGGTGTGAAAATTTACATGCCCGTTATTCGACAGTAGTCTGCTGGCTATAAGTATAACTTGGGCTTTCGGGTTCCTCACGCTCTGCGTGGGAAGAGATGCTTGGCACTTTGCGCCTTGGGGCGCAGAGCGTCTGCTCTTTCATTTCACCCCATAAGTTATAGATACGAAGGTAGAGAGCCGCATTCGTGGAATGCTCGTCCGACTACTGCTGTAACTACGTGTGTCTTCCGATGCTTTCTCTTAAATATTTATCCTTACAAAGCGAATGTAATTAAAAAGAGGGGCAAGCTCAGAAGCTTGCCCCTCTTTTTAATTATATTCGTATATTCTCTGGAAATGCTTTTAATAAACGTTATCGTTCGCGAACTCTGCTGGCACATCCTCAGCGCCAGCGTCGCTCATATCCTTGAAGATATCATGCACATCGCTGCCGTGGAACCGAGCCGTTGCGTTTGAGGGATTCAGCGGTTCGTCGTAGAAGAACGCGGGTAGCTCATCATCGGCATCCGTAAAGCCAGCCGCTTTGTTGAATTGGAATTCCAAGTCCAGCGTCTCGCGCCCCATCTTGTAAAAGAAGGTTGGATCCAAATCCGTGCCCACCGCATCGTTGATCGACTCGGCGAAGAATTCCACATTTGGATTCGTTACCACACGCCCAAAGACGCAAAGCCCGAGCGAATCGGTGGCGGCACAACCAATCTGCGCTTCCAGACTTGCCTTCATCAACTCTGGCAGATCCTTATCCTTTGACTTGTAACGCGGCACATTCCCCGCAGTATGATCCGCACCCTGCGCGGTCGTCATCATCGAAATACCCGTCACCTCGATCACGCGTGGATCATATGCGCTGATCGCCTGATTCTTAATTACCGGCACACGATGCTGACCGTAATGCTCGCCAACCCGCGCCGTACCCTGCGCCCAAAGCTTGCCATCCTCCGTGCCAGTAAAGAGCTGCTCGAAGACATTGTCCATAAACGCGGCATCGCCAAACTTCGCTAGTCCGGCGTCCATCAACACCGCAATCATCGCGCCGGTCTCAATCGTGTCAATCCCCAACTCGTTACAATGTTGATTCATGCGCGCCAGATCGTCAGGATGCTCTAGCCCACAATTTGTGCCCAGTAGCGCCAACGTTTCATATTCCACCGGCGACGTAACTTCGTTCCCATCCTCATCGGCATAGACATTGCTGCACTGAATAATGCAGCCGGGCATACAAGCGTGTGTCTGTTGACCGCCGCGCGCGTTGTTCAACTCGGTGATAAAGTTGCCGCCCATCTTAAAGACGCCATCTTCCGTCGTCTGCGTGCCAGCCGTAAAGTTATTTACAGGAATACCGCCAATCGTATTGGTATAGTCGGCCATGCCCATGGTGCCAACCTGCTGGAAGAAATTTGTAATCACTGGATTCTCTTGCAGCTTTTTAGCATAGTCGCGCACGTTGGACATTGTTTTCTTGCGCTCGTGTAGCTCGGGCATCTTGGCAACATCCATCACAATTGCCTTGACCTTCTTGTTGCCCATCACCGCACCAACGCCACCGCGTGCAGCCAGCCTCGAAGGCCGACCATCTTGGTCCGTAAACGCAATGCCCGCCAGCAGACCTTCGTACTCGCCAACTGGGCCACACATACCGATGGCGATCTTTTTGCCATATTTTTCCTTGAGCATTTCGGCCGCTTCAAAATTCTTCTTGCCCAAATATGGTGAGGCATCGTCAAACGCAATGCCGCCATCCGCTTGTAGATGGACGACCACCCACTTGTCGGACTGACCGTGCAGCGTAAGCCCGCAAATCTCAAGCCGACCTAGAGCATAGCCAAAGGTTCCACCACCGTTTGCCTCTTTAATGCCACCCGTTAACGGACTTTTACAGCCAACGCTCGTACGATTGGCGTTAGAAAAATTGGTGCCAGCAAATGGCCCCGCCGAGAAAATTAGCGGATTGTCTGGACCCAGTGGATCGACCGTAGCAACGCCCGCATCGAGCAATGTTTTTGCAATTAAATAGCGGCCAGACTTAACCAACTGTTCGCCTTCCCACAATTCTGTGTCAACGCGATGTTCGTTCAAATGAATATTGAGGTATTTTCGTTGCAGCATGAACTTCTCCTTATGCTTTTATAAAATTATAGGGGGACACATACACTTCATTTTACCATAGCTTGTAAAAACTGATATCTCCTTACTCAGTTTCATTTAACTATTGTTCGCGCGCTGGATCCAGCAACCACGCGGTCAACGCGCGGATCTCTTCTTCGCTCATGCTTTCTGTATAGGTTTTCGGCATAACTCCACCCACATAGCCTTCATTAATGTACGCATCCGGCTCTACAATACTGGTATAAACATATTCCGCCGCATCCTGCCCGTCAACCCTATCGCCAGCAGTTTCATGCAAATTGCCCATGTGTGGCCCAACCGGACCGCGCTCATCTGCCGTCTGATCCATCCCTAAATTGTGGCAGGCTACGCAGGCATTTGCCGCCCACAATTCACTACCTGACTTTCCACTATATGCTATCTCATCAGCTTCACCCTCAGCTTGCGCGTCATCCTCCATTTCAGAAGAATCTGCCTCTCCTTCGCCTTCTGCCTCACTGTCATCTGCTGTGTCTACATCTGCATCTGCGTCAGCCTCTGTCTCCTGAGCCGCACTTGAGTTGGGGCTTGGCAGTGAATCGGGGCGCGACGTGTCGGCGGCGGCCACGGTTGGTGCTGTCGTGGGTTCTGCCTTATCCGAACCACCGCAGGCGCTGAGCATGATTACTATGGCTATGCTGCATAGAATGATTGTAGTAACTGTTTGTATGGGGTAATTATCTTTGTTTTTCATATTTTCTCGTTTGGATACTATTTTTTCTAAGAGTGTCTCTGTCAGATTTGATGGAATATTATAGGTGCTCACTGGACCCAACTTAGCAATCTCCACGCTTAAGTTTACATTTATAAATGGAATATTAAATGGAGCGATTTGTGCCAATCACCAATACCCGATCAACACACCCGAGTTCTCCTCGACCCAACCGGGCGTAGAGCGCATGAGCGTAAACGAATCGGGTTTTGTGAAACGCAGGGCGCGCCGTCGAAACCAGCGGAAAAGCTTCTCGTGAAGCTCGGCGCGGATCTCGGCATAAGCTGGATCCCCGCCCAGATCCACATGCTCTTGCGGATCGGCCTCCATGTCATACAACTCGGGCCGATAGACCTCGTGTAGAATATACTTCCAACGCTTTGTGCGCAACATGGTCGCCCGCGCGTCAGGCACCGATAGATCCAAATGATGGCGGACGGTCAGCGTACTATAATCTTGCTCGCAGATCACAAAGTCGCGCCAATCATCTGGCGTCCGCCCGCGTAAGAGGGGCAGCAGAGAACGCCCTTCCAACCGTTGCGGGTCTGGTTCGCCGCCAGAAAATTCCACAAATGTTGGCACCAAATCAATAGACTCGACCAGCTCGTCGCATACTGTGCCGCGGGTTGCATCTGCCGCTGTTGATGGATCATAGATAATCAGCGGCACGCGCGCCGATTCCTCGTGGAACCAATATTTGTCCACCATCCAGTGATCGCCTAAATAGTCGCCATGATCGCTGATGAAGACAATCATCGTCTTTTCGAGCGTGCCATTGGCGCGCATCCATGCGAGCAGCCGCCCGATGTGGTCGTCAATCTGTTTGACAAGTCCCATGTACGCCGGGATCACGGTCTCGCGGATTTCGTCAGTCGAAAAGCCTTCATCGTTGCAATACTTTAGAAAGCCAGCATAGACGGGGTGATGCGGATTGGTGCGTTCTGCCTCGGTTCGATTGGCCGGCAAAATCTGATCGGCAGTATACATATTGTGGTAGGGCGCAGGGGCAATATAAGGCCAGTGCGGCTTAATATAGCCCAGATGCAGACACCACGGTTGGTCGCCATGCTTTGCTTCGTGTTCCGAGATGAAATCAATTGCGCGGCTGGTCATGTATGGGGTTTCGGTATGCTCTTCGGGCAGGTTGGCGGGATATTTTGCGTTGCGGTTGTACCAGCCGCTGACGACATTCCCTTCGTCATCGACGCCGGAATTGGCAAAGGTGTGCCACGGATTTTCGGCTTCGTAACCCAACGAATGTAAGTATTGATTGTAGCGCGGTGGTGCCGCGCCACGTGATAGCGGTTTATCGGGGTGGATTCCCGCATCGTGATCAAATGGCTCGAATCCGCTTTCGCGTAGCAACGTGTATTCGTCTGATAGGAGGTCGATACCCAATCGTTTTGCCGTGACCGGATCCTTGAATGCATCGGTCTTGCCTGCAACGGCTGTGCGTACGCCAAGTGGTGCAAGATAATCGCCGATGCCAAGCTCATCAATGCGAAGGGGGTAGCCGTTGTGCCGCACGCCGATTGTGCTTTGATAGCGGCCTGTGTAGGTGCAAGAGCGCGACGGTCCGCAAACGGGGGATTGGATATAGGCACGGTCAAAGCGTACGCCATTGTCGGCCAGCCAGTCGATATTTGGCGTTTTTAAGTGGGGATGGCCATAGCAGGAGAGGTAATCCCACCGCAGTTGATCGCACATGATAAAAAGAATGTTTTTTGCTTGTGTCATATTATTCATTCCACTCCACCCAGAGGGTTGTCGGCCCGCATGGGACGTATTGGGCGAGTATGCGTATTGTTGACCCTCTACCAGCCGCATTGACGGTAGGCGTTTGGTCAATTCTTCTAAAAATATTTTTAACTCTAGCCGTGCCAGCGGTGCGCCCAAACAGTAATGATTACCGTGCCCAAAGGAGAGATGCTGCCTAGCGTTTTTGCGCCGAATACCAAACGTTGAGATATCTGCTGACCATTTTATATCGAAGCAATGAGTTCTGCCTAACTCGCTTGAAACGACTGCCGTCGTAATTTCTAGCCCAACCCAATAGAAGAACTCACTGCCTCGTGCAAAATAGACCAATCGCCTACTAGCTAGTAAAATTGACGCAACAGCCCCGACAAGAAAAGATAATGAATTGGAGAGAAATTATGCCACACGTAATTTTAGAATATTCAGAGAATCTCGATTTCGACGTGCAAGAATTTTTTCGCGAGCTATTTGATTCGCTGGTCGAAACGGGCAATATTAATCTAAAAGGTCTGAGAGGGCGCGCGCTTAAGCTAACCGAATATCGTATTGCTGACGGCAAGCCCGACTATAAGATGGCGCACGTTACGATGACTATACGGGAGGGGCGTCCGCTTGAGGTAAAGGAAGAATTTGCCAAGCGCATCATGGCACAGTTGGAAAAAACGTTTGGTGATCATCTGGAGCATGGATACATTGGGTTGTCAAATGATATGAGGGAGCTTAAAGACGGCATCGCTCTCCGAACCAGCACTATTACGCCCGAAGTTGTTGCCATGGATTTGTTGGCTTAGGGCTCTTGTATATATCTTTTCCACTTTATAACCGTTCGACTCTTATTAATTCAACTTTTATTACTTCAATTTTTATTACTAGGAAACCTATCACTATGGATCTCGGAATTAGCGACAAAAAAGCAATTGTTTGTGCTTCATCCCAAGGTATTGGGTATGCCTGCGCGACCGCGCTAGCACATGAAGGCGTACAGGTTACGCTCAATGCTCGCAACGCAGAAAATCTTAAAGCGGCAGCGGATCGCCTCGCGACGGATGCAGGTATCCCTGTTGCGTGGATCGCTGCGGATCTGACTACGGTCGAAGGTCGCGCCGCAATTGTGGCAAGCTGTCCCGACGCCGATATTTTGATCACCAACAATGCTGGCCCCAAGCCAGGCACCTTTCAAGATTGGGATTATGATCGTTGGCTCAGCGTGTTAGAAGGCAATATGCTCTGCCACGTCTTTATGATCCAAGCGCTGCTGCCGGGGATGCGGTCGCGCAAATTTGGCCGCATTGTCAATATCACATCGGCTATGGTCAAAGCGCCGCGGCCTCATCAAGGTTTGTCGACTGCAGCTCGGTCGGGGTTGACCGCGGTCTGCAAAGCCATCTCTAAGGAGACGGTGGCCGACAATGTGACGATCAACAATATTTTGCCCGAACGGATCAACAGCCCGCGCACCAAGTTTTTGGCCGAGCGCATGATGGACGAGCAGAGCATTACCTTTGACGAAGCAATGGCTAAAATTGTTGCCACGATTCCGGCTGGCCGAATGGGCAAACCGTCCGAATTGGGTGCGGCCTGCGCATTTTTGTGCAGCGTACAGGCAAGCTACATTTGTGGGCAAAATTTGCAGTTGGATGGGGGCGCGTACCCTGGGCTAATTTGAGGGAACTATATATTATGACAAACCATTCTCAACCCACTTCCCTTTCTATTTATCAAACCAAAGTCAAGCCCGAATGGATTGACTACAATGATCACATGAATGATGGCTACTATGTGGTTGCGTTCACGGTGGCTACAGACGCAGTGCAGGATCATATCGGCTTGGACGAGGCATATCGCAAGTCCACAAATTGTACGCTTTATACGGTGGAGGCGCATGTAACGTATTTGCGTGAGGTGAAGGTTGATACGAACCTGCGTTTCGAGAGTTATGTGCTGGGGGTGGATACCAAGCGTTTGCATCTGTTCCACACGATGATTAATGCAGATGAGGAGTATGTGGCGGCAACGCATGAGTTGATGTTGCTGCACGTGGATCAAACAATTGGGCGGACGGCTCCGATGCCGGAGGATATGTTGGCACGGACGCAGCTGTTGCGCAATGAACATGCACAGTTGGACTTACCCGATCAGGTTGGGTCGAGGATTCAGTGGAAATCGTAGGGGCACGATATATCGTGCCCCTACGTCCCGTCGTGCGGGAAAATGGCCATATTGTTGGGGTAGTTAATGCGGGGGCACGATATATCGTGCCCGTACGATTGTTTGCGCGCCTTGAGAAATAGAGCGCGATTATCTATCGCTTCGTGATGTGAGTAAAGAAAAAGGGTTTAGATTGTGAACTTCACAATCTAAACCCTTTTTCTTTACTCTTGATATTCCTTTTGCCGCTCTTGGCGTTTCTCCTTATTTCTTTTGGTGCGCTGTTTTGATTGGCTGATTTCGCGGATCTGCGCGAGGCAGTACATACCAGCCCCTGCCAACCAGCCATAGGCAAAGCCGATGCGCACGGCTTGGTTGACGATGGGTTGTGTGGTCTTGAGTTTGGCTTGAGCGCTCGGTGGATCGTCTGGCGGTACACCTGCTGATAGCTCCAAGGTGGATCTGTCTGGTGTGGACGGGGCTACCGGTGAAACGAGTGTTGAGTGTTCGTCCGTCAATTCAGTATATCCATCTACGGACGTTGATTCGGCTGTGCGGCTCGATTCGCCCACGTTAGGGACTGTTCGCTGTGCATCACTGTCTGGGCGAGGAGATGGCGGATTGTACCGAACGGTTGTTTCGGTTTTATACAGAATACCGTCGTCGGTACGCATGTAGAGCACAGGTATGCCCCATTCGAACGAGTCTGTGTCTTGCAGGTCGATGCCTTTGCGCGCTTCGGATACCGCGGTGTCGACAGGCAGACCAAAAGCGAGCGCTTGGTAGAAGGAACGGGCGCATTCAACCGCAGCTTTGTCGCTGAAGCGGTGCTGCATGGCGAGCACGGCGGGGATCCCTTTTTGCACGAGCGTGGATGCAGTGCCAGAGACGAGATCTGCGCGGTCGTTGCTGGCGCTGTTACAGGCGTTGAGCAGGACAAGGCGCAGGGATGAGTGATCGACAAGGAGCTGACCTAGATTTGTGGCGGAGAGTGGTGCAGCTTTTTGGTTGGCGTCGCACAGAACTATGTTGCTTTCGGTATGATTGTGGTTGATACCACCGTGACCGATGAAGTGGAAGATGTGCCACGGACCTTGGTACATGGCTCGTTGTAAATCGCGCCATGTTTGGCCTTGAAGCCACGTGATTTCGATTAAGCCGCGTTGGCAGAGGTCCTGAGTGGCCGCGATGATGCGTTCCTTTTCGTGTTCGATGGCTAGCGGTTGTAGATCAACCGGAGCAGCTATCATAACGAGGATTCGCAGCGGCAGCGGTGCGATAAGTGGACGGGGTGGGTGCGGTAGTTCCATGTAGCGTACGATGGGCGTCCGATTGGAAAGTGCAAGAAAACGCTCCTGCCGATCATCGTAGAGAAATTCCCACGGCAGCGTTGCCACTTGTGGATCGTTTATACGCAACTTTAGGCGTAATCCTTTCTCTTGCTGTTTAGCGCGTTCTTGGCTAACGTAGTATAGATCGCGAATGTCGCCGCTGATGAGCGCATCAAAAAGCATGGCACCAAAGCGTTCGATTGTGCTGCAAATTTCTGTTGAATCACTTTGGTTGTTGACGTGCTGTGTGAGCGCGTGCTGAATGTTTGCTTGTTCAATGTGAAGCGCGTCTGCGTTGAATGGAAAGATCATTGTTTGAGATACCTCACCAGCTGGTGAGGCGACGACGGAGACGGGGTAGAAGCCATTTTCATGTGGCTGAATGCTCACTTCGAAGTCTATATATTTTATCGATGCCTGATTGACTAAGATGTCCGTGCTCTGTTCTGATAGATAATCTTTCGGCTGATGCTCCGGAGATTGGTTTTCGTCAGTTGCGGCGTCTTCGCTGCATTCTGGCGTGCTGCATTCTGGCGTGCTGCATTCTGGCGCAATAAATTTCTGTGTGGCAACGAAGCGCTCGGTTGATCTTTGTTTAGACATACTTCTGTCCCCTTCTGCCAAGATGGGTTTCATCGTTGTATCGAAAAGATCTATTCTAATATTTGCTATCTGAGTTTTTGTTGCTTGAGTTATAGTACAGATTAAAATACAGCGCAGAACTTTCCTAGACAATTGTAGAATCTCGACAAGTTGTGTTGTGCTGATTATGTTTAATCGCACAAAAAGTAAGAACTCTTTCCTTTCACAATGGGGTTTTCTTTCGTATCTTTTTGTTGATAGTTGGGCGCAAAGAATTTGTATTGGTCTATTGCTGCGGTGAGTTTGGGTAGATTTTCGCAATAGATTCTTTACATTGCTATAGCTTAGCAAAAGTTTTAGGAGTGAAACGTCCTTACTGCTACTTTACGCGGTCCAAATTTAAACGGTTTGGGTACGGTTGGTCTGCTATAGCATACTATTTTCGCTGTTTTTGCCTGCAGGGCACGATTCGATTCTACTGAAATTTAGATTCAGATCGTTGGATCTTCTACAGCATGGTGATACACTACGGGGTATACTATTTAGGCTACATTCTAATCAGTGTAAGAAATAGGGCTCTTTGAGGAATTATTGGGGGAAGCCCGCTTCGGTTTCGATACAGCCCTGAAATACTGAGGCCACTCAACCGGCGCTACCCCACAAAACATCAGAGAACCAGAAATAGTAGAAACAGGCATTTCAAAACGATTTGGAGAAAGAATTAATGGATTATTCATTTTTATTAGCGTTACATAGTGGTTGGCGCTATATTGTACTGGCGATGCTGGTAATTTCGATTGTGCTGCTGCTGGTGGGCTGGTTAACGGGTGGCAAGTGGAACAAGTTGGTAAATGGATTTAGCATGTTTACGCCGATTGCGATCGATCTTCAACTGATAATAGGGCTGATTCTGTGGTTTACACGACCGGATATAATGTCTGCTTCGCGCTGGGGTGGCAATGTTTTAGAACATTTTGTAACGATGTTGATTGTCGTGGTTCTGGGTCATGTGGCAGCAGTGCGGATTAAACGTGCGTTGGATGATCGATCGAAGTTCCAGAATGGTGTGATCTATTTTGGGTTAACGGGAGTGATTGCTGCGTTGGGTGTTGCGCGCGTAACGGGCGTACTCTAGTGACCATACCTAACAGAAAAGTTCCGTACCACATCTCAAAGAGCACAGATGGGACAGAACTTTTCTAGGAGCTATAATTATGGTTACGCTGAGCGCAATGACGGTGGCCGAATTCAAGCCTTATATCCACATGCTGCTCGAAAGTTATGCGGCGGATCACGTTGCAGCTGGCAATTGGGATAAAGGAGAAGCGCTGTCGAAGGCAACTGAGCAGACCAATAAGTTAATGCCCGAAGGCGTCGCAACAAGTGGACATTCATTATTCATAGTTGAGTCTAACACAAATAGTGAGCGCGTGGGGGTGCTGTGGGTTGCGGAACAAAATCGAGGTGGCAAGAAATCGCTATGGATTTACGACGTGGAGATTGACGAGCCATTTCGGCAGCAGGGGTATGGATCCGCTGCGTTTGTTGCGTTGGAGAAATTTGCCAAAGAGCGTGGGGTGGAAGAAATTTCGCTACACGTCTTTGGCAGTAACGCAGCCGCACGCGCGATGTACACGAAGCTCGGTTTTGGCGAAGTAGATGTTGTGATGAGTAAAAGTTTATAGATCCTCAAATTCGATCATTCGCTGGCTGAGTAGCCCGGGCCACGTCGCCTTTTTGAGGTTGATATAATCATATGCAAAGATTGTGCCGCCACCTGAGGCGGCTATTTTTTTGTGTTGATGGCTGACGATAACCATCTCCATTTCAAAGCGATCCTTGCGCAGTTCGATAATGCGTGTGCCGACAGTGACTGTATCGGGAAAGGTAAGCGGGATGCGATAGCGGCAGTGGATTGCACCGAGGATTGGCCCGACGCGATGTTCGTCGCGGTAGGTGATCAAGTCGAGTGCGTTGAAGTAAGCAATGCGCGCGGTTTCAAAGTAGGTGAGGTACATTGTGTTATTGACATGTTCGAGCGCGTCCATATCGCGCCACGCAATGACGATGTCAACGGTAATTTTATAGTCGGTGAGCAGATGTGCAATTTCGGGATTCATAAGTTCATACAACCTTGTTCGCTAGGCTGCCACCCACAACCGCGGAAAGAAATCACTATCCAGTCGATCCCCTTCCTTGTGACCAGCGGCCTCGAAGATTGCGCGTTCCCCCTTTGCCCAATCACCGCGGTGACGGATGATTCCATCTTCAGCCGTCATGCGCAGGGTGAAGCGGCTGACCGTCTTTTGTGGAACTGCGGTACACGATGCGTGCAGCGTGCGCATGTCGAAGATCAGACAGTCGCCCAGATCCATATCGAACGAGACAATGTCGTACTCATTGCGGTTGGCGTTAATGTCTGGCGGCAGATCATAGTAGCGGTCGTTGATCCAGCCCGCACCCTGCGCGACTTTGTGATCGCGAAAGAAGACGCGCATGAACAATTTATCCCACAAATGAGAGCCACGTACCAGTTCGATCCCCTCGTTGGGGCTGCATTTTTCGAGCGGCAGCCACAGCACGCACATTGTCCCTTCAAAATCAAAATAAGCGAAATCTTGGTGCCACGGCGCACGCGATGCAGCACCCGCCTCGCGCATAAACCAATTGTCCATTACTAAATTGATCTGCGACGCATTCATTAACTCGCCTGCGATCTGTGCGGTAGGCGAATCGCGTACAAAGGTCTCGAACTCGGGGAAAAGCGACCATGCCCAAAAATCTTCAAGGTAGCGCGCTTGGTCACCTTCTTGGGTGCGGGAGTCAAAATGGGGGCTTGGATTCTCTAAGTCGCTTGCAATACCCGCCCGCAACATTTCGATCCAGTTCGAACCGAATGCGTTGCGCAAATGCACAACGCCATCTTTCTTATAGGTTGCAATATCCACAGCAGATACAATGTTGCCCATTGTTGGATCCTTTCGGTTTGAATTGCTGAAAATGAGGAAAATTATAGACGCTCATATAGAAGGTGAACTGAAAATTGTAACATTTGATATTGGAAAAGATGACCAGTTTTAACCATATAAAAACACGAGCCAATGTAGAAGTTACGTGAGTGTATCACAATATGACTTAGTTGACATATGACTTAGTTGACGAGGTAGAACATTATTCGGGCGCAAACAAGAATTGCTATCTAGTGATGAGAGACTGTACCACAAAGTGTGTAAATAACTCTGTCTGCTTAAGTAATCTGACGCCATTTACACATAATCCGAGACAATCTCGCCGAGGACGTAATCTGTCATCACAACCTTTTGCACCTCGTTATTCACCAACCTATTTTTGACAACTATTTTTAGCCTCTGTTATGCTTGAGGCGTGCAGAATTTACGATGAATTCTTACAGTAAGCTTTGTCGTTATGCAAAGAGGCATACTTCACCAATTTGTTTTACCTTGTAATTACCCCCGCACCAAATTTCTACGTTAAGCACAGAGCTACAGTACATAATCTAACAATACACTACAACAATTCGTAATCAATTCATATCTTGTTTTATCGGCTCGTGCTAAACAGACCAAAAGTTCAAAAACAGGAGAATAAAATAGTTATGCCCGCAAAACGTTTATCTGTGTTGTTGGTGGCTCTTTCGCTAATGTTAATCGCATGTACCACCCCGGCTCCGACAACTGCAACCACGAATGATAGCGAAACTGAATCAGTTCCCCAATCTTCAACTGAATCATCGGACAGTGGATTCCAGGTCCCGACCATTGAAGAGGACATGTATAATGTAGCATTTGTTTACATTGGCCCACACGATGATGGTGGTTGGACCCAAGCGCATGATTTGGGTCGTGAGTATGTAGAAGAGAATGTGGAAGGTGTTCATACAGCCTATGTTGAATTAGTGCCAGAAGGTGCCGATGCCGAGCAAGTAATTCGCTCGCTGGCGCGCAAAGGCTTCGACGTTATCTTTACAACCTCATTTGGCTATATGGATGCATCTGAACTGGTTGCAAGCGAATTTCCCGATACAGACATCATTCATATTAGTGGATTTAAGTCTAACGGCGAGAATTTCGGTAACCTCTTTGGCGCAATGGAGAGCATGAAGTACCTTAACGGTCTGCTTGCTGGCTCGCGTGCGATGGTTGACGGCAACCCAAAGTTAGGCTATATGCCAACTTTCCCAATCCCCGAAGAGTTACGTTTGGGCAATGCATTTGCGCTAGGCGTGCAGCAGACTTGTCCAGAGTGTACGATTGATGTCCGCTGGATGAACACATGGCACGATCCTGTTAAAGAACAAGACGCAGCCAAATCCCTCTTTGATGCGGGTGCGCAGGTTGTTATGAATGGTGCAGACACAGCCGCTGCTGCGCAAGCTGCGCCCGACGGCAAATGGGGCATCACCTACAATTATATTGGGAGCTGTACGAGCGAAAAATGCCTTACCGCTGGATACTGGAATTGGGGTATTGTCTACGCCGATATTGTCGAACGTTCGATGGCTGGTGAGTATGAAGGCATCTCCGAGTATTTTGATGTAGACTCCGGCGCAATGGGGATGTGGGGCTTTATGGAAGGCCAAGAGCCAATGCCCGGCATTGCTGATCTGCCCGAGGAAGATGTTCAACTGGTGCGCGACACATTAGACGCAATGCTGGCTGGCGAATTTGATCGCTTCGACGTCTTTGCTGGCCCGATTATCGACAACCAGGGCAACACCGTTGTGCCAGAAGGCGAGTCGCTCGAACAACTCGATCTCGATGGCTTTTCGCAATTTGGCAGCCCATGCGAAACGTGCATGTACTGGTGGAACCAAAACTTTAATGCTGAGCTTCCTGAACTCTAAACTTAGTTTGTTCAGGCGTCATATGAATTTTGAATCTTGAAATTCATATGACGCCTTCGTTCAATATAGAACCGTACGTGTAAACATTAAGCGTAGACGCTGTTTTTAGGTCCAGTGAGCATGCCCTGTGTGGGGTTGCATTGGGACATAGTCGCATGGGGCGTGCTCATTAGAACGGCTTGAGTTTACACCTATGAATATAGAACTGATTCAGGACCTGCTGAATAACCAAGTTGCTTATATGGAAGGAGCTCTCAGGTACGAGCAACAAAATTAGCATTTCAATAAGGAGATCTAAATGAAACTCAGCTTCAAAGGATATACATGGGGCCTTGCTGGTGCAATGGTGCTCGGCATGATCATTGCTGCCTGTACCGGTGTAGCGGGTCCTGTTGCAAGCGAAGCCGAAGAATTGACAGAGCAGACAGCCGCGGTTGTCGAAGCGCCCGTTGAGCAATCTTTTTCAACACTAGATATTGTGCGGGAGCGCGGGGTTGTTAACTGCGGTGCTGGCACAGGAGCTAACCCTGGCTTTCGATTTATTAGCGCAGATGGCAGCTGGGAAGGGTTTGATGTAGATTTTTGTAAGGTTATTGCTGCTGCTGTGCTTGGTGATGGAGAGGCATACGAACCGATTATCACAACAACAACCGCTCGATTCCCCATGCTACAATCTGGTGACCTTGATCTGCTGAGTAATGGTACAACATGGACAATGAGCCGCGATACAGCATTAGGCTTTAATTTTGCCCCAACGACCTTTTATGACGGGCAAGGCATGATGGTACGCGCCGATTCGGGCATCGACTTGTTGGAAGATATGGATGGTGGGTCTGTCTGTGTACGAACAGGCACCACAACAGAGAAAAATCTAGCCGATGTAATGAGTAAATTAGATATTGAATATGAAGCCGTTCTCTTTGAAGATACAGGCGATACGACCCGGTCTGCTTTTGAAGAAGGTCGCTGTGATGGGTATACGACAGATAAGTCAGCACTGATTTCTGCCTCGACACTCTTTGATGATCCAGCTTCGGTTAAGATTCTATCGGTCGTAATGTCAAAAGAGCCATTAGGGCCGCTCGTCCGCCACGGCGACGACAACTGGTTCGATATTGTCAAATGGTCGGTCAACTGTACGATTCAGGCTGAAGAGCTAGGCATCACCTCGGCAAATGTTGAAGAGATGATGGGCAGCGACGATCCTGTCATTCAAAATACGCTCGGCGTAATCGGTGATCATGGTCAGAATATGGGTATCGAAAATAGCTTCTGCGCTGACATCATTGCGCAAGTTGGCAACTATGGTGAGATCTTCGATCGCCACTTGGGTGCTGGCACGCCATTCAACCTAGAGCGCGGCACAAATGCACAATGGACTGACGGTGGTCTGCTTTACTCACCACCATTCCGTTAAGTCGAAGTTGATGTAGAACAACTGTATTAGTCCCTTACAGAAAATTAGCTATACACAAAATACTTGTGCATAGGGTATATCCCATAAGCATGTTCACGTGCGGTATCGTAGCCAGTAATATAGGAGCGATACCGCACTGGTGCATCATCAAGCCTTAATTTTTGGGTTGCCTCTTACGTGTGGAGTGGGCATCAGAAGGTACAAGCAGTTGGAAGGATTCGCACCGAAGCCAGAGCATTAGAATGCCCTGCTTTTACAGGAAACCGACTAAAAGACCGGTTATGCAGATGGGTTTGGTGCATTCTAACGTAGCTTCCCATAGCAGACGATAGTTTCAACTGTCGTTAGATGCGGCTTTACGAGCACTTCTGATACCATTACCCGAAATAATTGGCAAATGAATATTATATTAACTTTCTTTACAGTACTTTTCACCACCCCTCAAACCCTTCATGCTCAATGATCTTGTTCTGCTAAACGACTGGCACCCCGTTGCCGCCCTTGAACAACTGACGCCCAACCAACCCTTTGCCGCGCGTTTACTCGGTGTCGATATTGTCATCTGGCAGAGTGGCGACAAGATTCATGCCTGGCAAGATCTGTGCGTTCATCGCGGCACTCGACTATCGTTGGGCACAATTAAGGACGCCTGCCTCGTCTGCCCCTACCACGGCTGGACCTACAACAACGATGGTCAATGCGTTCACATTCCCGCCCACCCTAAACAGACACCACCCGAAAAAGCGCGCGCCAATGTCTATCGTGCACAGGTCAAATACGATCTGATTTGGGTCTGCATCGGCGAACCGCAGTACGAAATCTCGAACTTTCCCGAATGGGAAGATGAATCGTATCGCAACATTCCGTCGGGGCCATACGACTTCAACGCTGCCGCACCGCGTGCCATTGAAAACTTTCTCGACGTGGCACATTTTCCCTTTGTCCACGCAGGCACACTGGGCGATCCCGCGCACCCTGAAATTACTGATTACGAGGCTTCGCATAGCCAAAGCGGAGTGGTCGCTGAGGGCATCGAGGTCTGGCAGCCCGACCCCGACGGTACGGGGCAGGGCGCAACAATCACCTATACATATAAAGTTCTGCGCCCATTGACTGCCTATTTTTTGAAGACCAAGGGACCAACTTTCGCCGCGCTCTATGCTGTATGCCCTGTGGATAGATTGCGCACGCGCGGCTGGATTTTGATGTCCATGAATTACGGCTTCGAGCAGGATGCTGACGGGATCCGACAATTTCAGGACACTGTCACGGGCGAGGACATCCCCATAGTAGAATCGCAGCGCCCCGAACTGCTGCCGTTGGATCTTCAAGAAGAATTGCATCTACGCAGCGACCGCGTGGCTATCGCGTATCGACAATATTTGCGCGAAGTAGGCGTCACGTTTGGGGTGGCATAAGGAACAAATGAACAAAGCAGAACTTGGCGAAAAAATCTACGAAGTCTCCAATATTAAAGGTGAATTCACCCTTCGCTCTGGGCAAATCGCCACCGAATATTTTGATAAATATCTCTTCGAGGCGAATCCCACCATTTTACGAATCATTGCGGAACAGATGGCCGACATCCTTCCCAAAACGTTCGATCAGCTAGCTGGGTTGGAAATGGGGGGTATCCCCATCGTCACGGCCCTCTCGATGAAGACGGGCGTCCCCGCACTGTTTGTGCGCAAAGAGGCAAAAGAATATGGCACCTGCAAGCTGGCCGAAGGTGGCAATGTCGACGGTGCTACGCTCGTGATCATCGAAGATGTGGTCACCTCGGGGGGGGCAGTAATCGATGCTGTCACCGAACTGCGCCAGCGCGGTGCAACAGTCAATCAGGTCTGCTGCGTCATCGACCGTGAAAGCACAGGCCGCGAAAATCTAGAAGCGCTCGGGCTTACCTTCACTCCCCTCTTTACGAAATCTGAGTTAGAAGAATATGCCCGCATAGGTTGAAGATTTAATTTTTTGCTTATTCTGTCAAGTGAAAAGTGAACATGCCCACGTGCGGCTTACGCCCATTTCACCTGCTTATGGGTAATCACCGAATTAGTCATCTTGACACTAAGATGCATCCTCAAAAATCCCCACCTTTTCCCAAACTTGTAGTAAAATGGGTGCAAGATAGAATCCCTATTCTTAACTAAAATTGATTATAATAAAGGACCGTATTCTGTGGCTAGTTCAATAAAACAACCCTTGGCAGAAGTTTTTGGGTTCCCAAATAATGATCTATCAGACCAAGCTGAACGATACCGACGCTTAAAGCTTTGTCCATACAATAATCGGGTTCCTAGTTGTACAAAAGATAAAGCAAATGATCCCCTTGGGGTATGCAGTATTTATCACGATAAAGTTGAATTGAATGAGCCGATCATTACTTGCCCCATCCGCTTTCGGCAGGACTGGATAATTGCAGAAGATGCTGCTCGCTTCTTCTTTAATGATGAAACATCATGGACCTCATTATCTGAAGTGAAGCTGCGCGACAAAAATGGGCAGTCTGCCGGAAATATCGATCTTGTTTTGGTTGCCTATGATGAGCAAGGAAGAGTGGTAGATTTTGGTTCATTAGAGATTCAAGCTGTCTATATTTCTGGCAACGTAAGGCGACCTTTCGAGTATTACATGTTGGATCGAGAAAATCGCCAGAATATGGATTGGGGTCAGCTTGCAACCTACTATCCTCGTCCAGACTATCTATCCTCTTCGAGAAAACGACTCGTACCACAGATGTTGTACAAAGGCGGGATTCTAAAAGAGTGGCATAAAAAACAAGCAGTTGCTATTCAGCGATCATTTTATGAAACGCTTCCTCAATTGCCGGAAGTGTCACGAGAAGAGGCTGAGATTGCGTGGTTTCTTTACGATTTAGAGCAAGTCGATAATCGGTTTCATCTGACTCTTTCGCAGACAATTTATACTGAGTTCTGGCCCGCCATTAATACAATAACCACACCCATAGCGGGCGATGTGGTGAATTTTGTAGAGATATTGCAAAATAAACTTGACGAAAAGCAGGATGGCAATCCACCAGATGCACCTACGATAACAGATCTGGTGCTATCATGACGATACAACCATCACTTTTTGAGAATTTGGATCCGCAAGGAGATCTGCAAAAAGAAGTAAAGGACTCTAAATCTGGTGTTGTTAATGTGGCATCTGTACCAATGCGTAGTCCGTTTCGATATGCTGGTGGCAAAACTTGGCTGATTCCAAAGGTACGCATATGGCTAAATAAACAAGGTGGACCAGATAAGGAACTGTTTGAAGTATTTGCAGGGGGAGGGATTGTCAGCTTGACTGCAATCTTCGAAGATCTCGTTAAAGAGGCAACGATGGTTGAGTTAGATGAAGGTGTAGGTGCTGTCTGGCAAATTATCACGGGCGGGAATGCATCTTGGCTGGCAAACAAGATAATGACATTTGATTTAACAGCGGAATCGGCACGTGAAGCAATTTCGAATAGCACAATCTCGTTGAAACATTTAGCATTTGCGACAATTGTGAAGAACAGAGTAAATCGAGGTGGTATCTTGGCAGACGGTGCCAGCTTTGTGAAGCATGGCGAAGACGGGAAAGGAATCCATTCAAGATGGTATCCCAAGACACTTAAGCGCCGAATACTTGAAATAGATAGAGTGCGAGAACGTCTCAATTTTATTCAGGGCGATGCGTTTGAGATATGTAGCAAAAATGAAAAACGCAAGGATGTTGTTTATTTCATCGATCCTCCATACGTCAAGGCGGGAAGACGTCTTTATCGATATTCAAAAATCGATCACGCTGCATTGTTTGCCCAAGCGTCACGCCTCAACGGTGATTTTTTGATGACTTACGATAACAATCCTGAAATCAGGAGTTTGGCTAAAACTCATAGTTTTCAGATGCGGGAGGTAGCGATGAAAAGCACGCACCACGCCAAAAAGAAAGAGCTGCTTATTGGTCGTAGCCTTGATTGGTTAGACACCAATTTGAGTGAAAGCAATTAGGACTCATTCATGACCGACCAACCTCTCGCAGTAGAAATGACCGATATTGTCGTCCGTTTCCCCGGCGTGCTAGCCAATGACCGCGTTAACTTTGACCTGCGTCAGGGGGAGATCCACGCGCTGCTGGGCGAAAATGGCGCGGGCAAAAGTACGCTGATGAACGCGCTGGCTGGGCTGTACAAGCCCACATCGGGCATCATCAACGTAAATGGTAAACCCGTCTCGTTTAATTCCCCGCGCGACGCCATAGCCAGCGGGATTGGCATGGTCCACCAGCACTTTATGCTTGTGCCCAACCAGACCGTCACCGAAAATATTCTGCTTGGCCTCGATACTCCTCGCTTCTTTCTCAACTTGCCAAAGTACAACAAAAAGATTCGCGAACTGCAAGAACAATTTGGCCTCTACGTCGATCCCGACGCCATGATCTGGCAGCTTTCTGTGGGCGAACAGCAGCGCGTCGAGATCCTCAAAACGCTCTACCGCGGAGCCGATATCCTAATTATGGATGAGCCGACCGCCGTCCTCGCGCCGCAAGAGATTGAAGAGCTAATGGGCACCATGCGCTCGATGGTAGATCAGGGCAAGTCGATCATCTTTATCAGCCACAAACTACAAGAAGTGGCCGCGATTGCAGATCGAGTCTCTGTGCTGCGCAAAGGCGTTGCAACGGCAAGCGGCGTAAGCATGGATGGGGTCACGCGTAAAGAATTGGCGCAGCTTATGGTTGGTCGCGACGTGGTTTTTGGCGTCAGCAAAGAGGCGCAAGAAGCGGGCTGCGTGGTGCTGGCTGTAAACAATGTGAGCTGCAAAAACAACAAAGGTGTGCCTGCCTTGCGCGGTGTTTCACTGACCGTGCGCAGCGGCGAAATTTTGGGTGTGGCGGGCGTTTCGGGCAATGGACAGAGCGAACTGGCCGAGATCATCACTGGGTTGCGCGAATGTAGCGGCCAAATTCTAATCAATGGCGATGATGTAACCAACGCACCACCCCTCGTAACAATCAACAAGGGTGTGGCGCACGTGCCCGAAGATCGTACTCACGTGGGCAGCGCGCCCAACATGTCGATTACCGAAAACACAATCATGAAGGATTACCGCGAGAGACCCATCAAGCGCGGTTGGGGCATCAATTTTAGCCACGCACGCGACCGTGCAAAGACGTTCAAACAACAATATGACATCGTTGCGCCTACAGTCCAAACGATGGCGCGCAAACTCTCTGGCGGCAACTTACAAAAGGTGATATTGGCGCGTGAAATCTCTACACAACCCAAGATGATTGTTGCGGTTCAGCCAACTCGCGGGCTCGATGTGGGCGCGATCGAGTCGATCCAAACACTGCTGCTCGAACAGCGTGCGCAGGGCACAGCTATCTTGCTTATCTCCGAAGAGCTGGAAGAATTACTGGCCTTGAGCGATAGGATGGTGGTCCTATATGATGGCCGCATCATGGGTGAAGTCGATACTGCGGTGGCCGATATTGATGAGATTGGGCTGATGATGACGGGTGAGAAAACACACTAATGTGTCGACATGATCATAGGCTCAAGGCGCTGGTTTCAGCGTCAGCAGAAATCATGGAAACGCTCAGCGTTTGTAAAGAGTGTGCGCTGCCGAATTTTTATTTGGCTGGTGGTGCGGTCACGCAATTGATTTGGAACTCGTTGCTTGCAAACCCGCTTCTAAGTGGCGTTAAAGATTTTGACATCGTTTACTTTGATTCGCATAACGCCATCAGCGAAACAGCCTATACAAGAAATATCACGAGTCAACTAGCCATCAAATTCCCGTTGATGTGAAAAACCAAGCCAACGTCCATATATAGTATCCAAAGAAATTTGGTCAAGTAATCGACCCCCATTTGAGCGCAGAAGCAGGAATACGCTCTTGGCTATCCGCATTTGCGATTGGTCTCACAATAGATGATGCTGCTGAATTGCGGATCTATGCGCCATATGGTCTTGCCAATGCGTTTGCCATGCGTGTATGCCCAAACAAAATTGCGATGACGGAAGCCAGCTATCTGCAAATCACTCAAGGCTATCAGTTACGCTGGTCACAGATTCATATCGAACCTTGGGGTGTCTGACGAAATGTCCTATTACGAATATTCTTTCGGAAAAATGATTGAATACATAGTAGATGGTAAGAATGTCGCGGGACGTCCGATTTAATCTATCCTAAAATATGCGCGTGACTTCTTGCGCTTAAATTACCGAGAAAATTACCTATGTCGAAACAACGGTATGGAGAACGTCATAATAATGGCCGACAGTTGTTCTGGTCGGTCGAACGCCTATGGTCTCTGGCCGAAGCACTTCCTGTCGAAGATGTAGCGATAGATGATATTCAGGGGCCGGATGAAGTCACCTGGTTTTCTCCTGATGGTCCGCAGCCTACCTGCAGAGAAATTGCCGCACACTGCAAACGTATAAACCAAGTTGACTTAAGCTACCCCATCTTGCTTACAGAAGATTTCAGAGTTTTTGACGGAATGCACCGCATCGCCCGCTCTATTATGGAGGGGAAAACCCACATCAAAGCAAAGCGGTTTCTAAAAAACCCTGAGCCAGATGAGCGCATTGAACCATAGTAAACCCATCGCAAACAATTATGCCGATAACCCTATCTGTCGAAAAACGAACCGAAGAGCTGCCCCGCTGGATGCCGCTGCTGATCTCGCTTGGCGCGGTCGTCCTTGCCTTTATCCTGAGCGGCATTGTCTTCACTATGATCGGGGGCGAGCCGTTCCGCGTGCTGCGCTTCTTTTGGCAGGCTACTTTTGGCGATTGGTATGTCTTTTCGGACACACTGGTCAAAGCCACGCCGCTAATTTTGGTGGGGCTAGCCTGTACCATTGCCTTCAAAATGCAGTTGTGGAACATCGGTGCCGAGGGACAATTCTACATGGGGGCATTCGCCGCGAGCGCGGTCGTGCTGGTGCCGATTTTGCCGCCCGATACGCCCAAAGTGATTTTGCTCAGTGTTATGTTTATCTTCGGCATGATGGGCGGCGCGATCTGGGGCTTTGTGCCGGGCTATCTCAAAGCAAGGTATAAAGTTAACGAGATCATCACCACGCTGATGATGAACTATATTGCGATTCAGTGGAACAATTACTGGATCTTCGACCGCTGGAGCGATGGGGGCTTTCAAATGTCGCCCACCTTTGACCGATCTGCGTGGCTGCCGCGGCTGGCCGACTATGCTAGAGAGGTGAGAGCCTTTGCAGGCGTCACGCTTCATTTGGGCGTCGTCTTTGGCATCGTCGCGGCCATCATTCTCTGGTGGATTCTGGCGCGCAGTCGCTGGGGTTACGAGATCAAGCTAATCGGCGACAACCCCAACGCCGCGCGCTATGCTGGGATCAACATTACGCGCAACGTTGTGCTGGTGATGATGTTCTCGGGCGCGCTGGCTGGCTTGGCTGGCATGTCCGAAGTAACCGGCGTGGTCCACCGCCTGCAAGAGCAGATCTCGCCGGGTTATGGCTTTACGGGCATCATCGTTGCGTGGCTGGCAAAGCTCAACCCGCTAGCCGTGATCCCGGTGTCGATTCTTTTTGGGGCGCTCATTGTGGCGGGACGCGAAATTCAGCCATCGGGTTTGTCTCAAATGCTGCAAGGCTTCATTCTGTTTATGGTCATCAGCAGCGATGTGCTGTTGCGTTATAGGGTGAAACTGATTCGTAATTCGTGAATTTTGTGGTTCCATCAAATTTGGTGGAGACGTCAATAGTTGATGGTATCATCAATACTGGGCACGATATCGTGCCCCTACGATTACGAAATCGTATTTACTCAGCAGGGGCGAGAAGAGGAAGCCAGAGAGAGGCAAGGGCAGAAATAATATCGAGGTTTTGTTTGCGA
>ENA-ORXM01000292-ORXM01000292.1-marine-metagenome-genome-assembly--contig:-NODE-292-length-98030-cov-6.544741_pt1 | contig 98030 bp, 94 predicted proteins | sample MGYA00237867_ERZ511480 | MGnify/ENA primary metagenome ERZ511480 (study PRJEB26309, sample SAMN06266103) | marine metagenome | isolation source: Algal blade | place: United Kingdom:Sidmouth, United...
GTCAACCCGCTGAATCCAAGGAATAGTCACGGCGCGCAGCGCCTATCCGCTATTCCCCTTACGGGCCCGATCTCGGGCTGCCGGCGTTCGTTCAGGGCGTGCTGCCAAGGCGATGCGGTCACAGATTTCGAGCCCGCGATCGAGATCGTCCCGGTCGGCGTAGCGGGCCCAGTTGACCCAGAGGCCATTTTGCAAGGCGGTGACGTCGACGGCTCGCCGGCGGGCGACGTCTGACTCAATGCCGGGGCGGGCCTCGGCAATCAGTGTCGCCATCATCTCGAGGTAGTCAGCGTTCGTGCGCTTCTCGATGACCTCGATCTGATCGTCGGTTCGAGAGATCGCCCAGAGACCAATCCGGAGCGCCAAGTACTCACGCTCGAGAAACTCACCGTGAAACGATCCCCGCACGAAGGCCCGAACCCGTTCCTCCGGCTCGTCGATGCCATCGAGGGATGCCACGCTCGCTGCGAGAAGCCGGTCGTTGGCCAGGCCGAACGCAGCAACAATCAGGGCCTGTCGATCGTCGAAGTGGTAGCTCAACAACCCGAGCGACACGTCGGCCTCGCGGGCAACATCGCGCAAACTGGTGCCGTCGAGCCCGTCGCGCACGATGCACGACATCGTCGCGTCGAGGATTGCTTCCTGGGTTTCGGTCAGGCTTGCGGGCGATGCCATCGGGCCGTTTTATCGGATCACTGGACGCTCGTCCAGTCGTCTGATTGAATGACGCCGTTGGCGTTCGCTCGAAGCGCCCCGTCCATGCAGGAGCACTGATGCCTACGGCGTTTGCAGCGGCAGAAATCGATCTCGACCGGTTCGTCGATCTCGATCGCTACCCGATCCATGACCTCACGAGCCCAGTCCGCGGCGAGCTCATCGCCGAGACGCTTGGCCAGATGCGCAGCCTGGGTTGCTGCCGGATTCCTGGCTTTCTTCGAGGCGAGGCGGTCGATGCCATGCGCAGCGAAGCACTGTCGCTGCACGATCATGTGCACTGGGCAGAGCTCGATCACAATCCGTACTTCACCGCCGACGATGAGTCGTTGCCGCTCGAGCACCCGAAGCGATCGTTCCAGCATCGCGAAAGTGGGTTCATCAACGCCGATCTGTTGTTCCCAGAATCAGCTCTGCGTCAGATCTACGACTCCGACATCGTTCTCCACTTCATCTGGGAATGCCTCGGCGTCGAACGACCCCTCTACCGCTGGGCCGACCCGCTGGGCCGAAACCCCTACGGCGTTCAGGTGACGGGGCAGAGCTTCCCGTGGCACTTCGACGGCAACGAGTTCACCGTCAGCGTGCTCGCCCAGAAGGCAGACAGCGGCGGCGTCTTCGAGTACGTGCCCAACATCCGGCGCCCCGAAGCGGAGAACTTCGAACATGTCGCCCACGTGTTGGCTGGTGGACGTGACGGTGTTCGCCAGCTCGAGCTCGTGCCTGGTGATCTCCAGATCTTCGCCGGTCGATATTCGTTGCATCGCGTCACAGCGGTCGAAGGGCCCACCACTCGGTACATCGGGCTTCCCTCGTATGTGTTCGACCCGTACCGAATGAATCGCTCCTATCACTCGGCCATCATCTACGGGCGCGCTACCGAGCAGCACCACGCTCGAGACCGAGTCCTCGTCGACGGTCTCGCTGACTGACGTGTCTGATCTCAAGCTGGCATTCATCGGTCTCGGCAACATGGGCGGCCCGATGGCCCGCAACCTCCTCGCCGCAGGGTTCGACCTCACGGTGGCCGACCTCGATCGAAACAAGGTCGACGCTCTGGTCGAGATCGGCGCACGATCCGCGGCCGATGCAGTGGCTGCAGTCGCGGGTGCCGATGTCGTGCTGACCTCGCTACCTGGGCCGACCCACGTTCGGGCAATCGGTAACCAGATCGTTCCCGCGATGCGGGCCGGCGCAGTCTGGGTGGAGCTCAGCACGAACGACCTCGACTGTGCTCACCACCTTGCTCAGCTCGCCGATTCGCACGACATCGCGCTGCTCGACGCTCCGGTCACCGGCGGGGCTGAGGGCGCCGAGGCTGGCACACTCAATCTGCTCGTCGGTGGAAGTGCAGAAGTCCACGAACGATGCGTTCCCGTCTTCACAGCAATCGGCGATCGGTACGACCTGCTGGGCCCCGCAGGCGCCGGCTACGTCGCAAAGATCTCGCAAGTGATGCTGTGCTACCTCAACTCGGTCTGCCTCACCGAAGCACTGTTACTCGGGGCGAAGGGCGGCGTCGACCCCGCCAAGATGCTCGACGTGATCCAGAACAGCACCGGCCGCAGTTACGTCGCTGACCGCTACGGACCCGAACTCCTCAATGGTCAGTACGACACAAGCTTCGACCTTGGACTTGCCTCCAAGGATCTGCGGCTCGCGCTCCAGTTGGCCGAACAGGTCGGAGCGACACTGGCCTTCACCGCTGACGTCGGCCAGCTGTACGAACGGGCCGAGGCCGAGTTCGGGTTCGACGCCCCCCACCTGATGGCAATGCAGCTCATCGAGAACGAGAACGCACCAACCCTCTACCAACGAACGGAACCTGCACATGAGCGGTAATCGAGAAGTGACCGACGAAGACTTCACGTCAGCCAACGCCGGCAGCTTCACCGGCGAAGAGTGGCAGGCACGAGTTGACTTGGCGGCGATGTACCGATTGGCCGCCCACTTTGGTTACGACGACCTGGTGTGGAACCACATCACGATGAGGGTGCCCGGTTCTGACCACGAATTCTTCTTGAACAAGTTCGGTTTGCTCTACAACGAGGTGACAGCGTCGAACCTCATCAAAGTCGACGCAGACGGCACCGTGCTCGAGGGCCCAGCCGACGTCAACACCGCCGGCTTCGTCATCCACTCGGCCATTCACAACGACTTCCCGAAGTGGAAGGTTGTCTTCCACGCTCACGTTCCCGACGCTCTCGCTGTCACGGCGCTCAAGCACGGCTTCGAGCATCTCGTGCAGGACACGTCGATGCTCTATGGCGAGATCGGCTATCACGATTGGGAAGGGCTGTCCCTCACACTCGAGGAACGCGAACGCCTCGCCAAGAACATGGAAGGCAACCGAGCGCTCATCATGCGCAATCACGGGTTCCTCACCGTTGGCGAGACGCCGGGCGAGGCATTCATGGTGATGCACTACTTGATCCGAGGGTGCCGCACGCTGCTGCAGGCGCGAGGGAGCGGCCTCGAGATCGACCCCGGACCGACCGACATCTGGGAGCTGTCGAAACGCCAGTACGACCACTTCCCACTCGGCAAGCACGAATGGCCTGCGCTGCTGCGCATGCTCGACCAGCAGGATCCGTCGTACCGCCAGTGAGGATCGAGGCAGTCGAGACAAAGATCGTCGAGTTGCCGCTCCCCCAACCGATCGGTACGGCAATCCACGCGATCCATTCAGTCGGATGCGTCTTGGTGACCATCCGAACCAACGACGGGGTCTCGGGTGAATCGTTCGTCTTCACGATCAACGGCGCTCGCCTCGGCGCGTTCGAGGTCATGATCCAGGGCCTCGGCGAGTTGATCATCGGCCGCAACCCGCACGACACCGCAGCGATCTGGAGTGATCTCTGGCTCGAGGTCAACCCGACCGGTCACGCAGGAGTGACCATTTCGGCAATGTCCGCACTCGACGTTGCATGTTGGGACATCGTCGGCCGCGCGGCCGGGCTGCCGCTGCACAAATTGTTCGGCGCTGCGAGGGACACCATTGCTACCTACGCCAGCTCCGGCCTTTGGTTGGACGCATCGCTCGCTGACATCGCGACCGAAGCCGCTTCCTTCGTCGATCAAGGATTCACCGCAGTCAAACTTCGCATCGGTAGTAACCACACAAGCTCCGACGTCGAGCGAGTCCGGACCGTGCGCTCGGCAATTGGTGATGACGTCCGCCTGCTGGTCGATGCCAACCAGAAGTTCACCCCGAAGGAAGCCATCCGCCTCGGCCGCTTGATCGAGCCGTACGACATCACGTGGTTCGAAGAGCCGGTTGCCGTTCACAATCTGCGCGGATCTGCCGAGGTTCGCTCTGCACTGGACATGCCGATCGCCACCGGCGAGACCGAGTACACCAGCCGAGGAATCAAGCGAGTCCTCGACACCCATGCCGCCGACATCGTCATGCCAGACCTGCAACGCATCGGCGGCTACACCGAGTTCCGACGGGCCGCGGCTCTCGCCGCAGCCGACGACACACCGGTGTCGTCCCACTTCTTCACCGAGCACAGCCTGTGCGTCGCAGCCGCCACGCCCAACTGCGTCTCGGTCGAACACATTGACTGGTTCGCACCCCTCTTCAACGAACCGGTCGAGTTCGACAACGGCCACCTCTCTGTTCCCAACCGACCCGGAACAGGCTTCACGTTTCGCTGACATCGTTGCGAATACCAATCGATGACCCGCCAGCACACGACCTGCTCCCGATCACCACCTGGCGCCTTCGGCGTTGCAACTGGAAGAGACCCACAGAAGTGGGCCTTTTACCAGGCATAAGCAACTCGAAGAGTTGCCGTGGAGCGGACGACCAGATTCGAACGGGCGATCCCCTCGATGGTCCCGTCTGCGGTCGCACCGACCCGACGACGGGGGAATCCGGTCTACGGTCCAGGCATGACGCGCTTGGAACGGATCACTTCAAACCAACAGATCTGCCACGGCCAGCCGACGATTCGCGGCACGCGACACACCGTCGAGTCGCTCCTCGAGCTTCTCGCCCCAGGGATGACCAACGACGAGATCCTCGCCGACTACGAAGACCTCACGAATGACGACATTCTCGCTGCACTGGAATTCGCAGCCCTGTCAGCATCCGGCGGTCGAGTCATCCCCCTCGCATCTGCGTGAGATTCCTCGTCGACGCACAGCTGCCCGCACGGCTCGCCAAATGGCTGGGCGAGCGCGACCACGATTCGCTCAACACCAGCGCACTCAACGACGGAAACCGAACCAGCGATTCCCAGATTGCATCCCTCGCTGATGCTGACGATCGAGTCGTTGTCACCAAAGACCGAGACTTCCGCGACGGTCACCTCCTCCGTGGGACTCCAAGGCAGTTGCTCGTCGTTGCGACCGGCAACATCACCAACAACGAGTTGATCGCAGCGTTCGACCAACACCTCGCAACGATCGTCAGCGCATTCGACGAAGCCGACATGGTCGAGCTGAGGCCGGACCAACTCATCGCTCGGCCACGCCCATCAACAGAATCGCCTCAGTAGCGCAGTCGACCACGAAAACTGGAAGAGGCCCACCGAAGTGGGCCTCTCACCAGGCATTACGTGGAGCGGACGACCAGATTCGAACTGGCGACCCCAACCTTGGCAAGGTTGTGCTCTACCAACTGAGCTACGTCCGCAACGGTGGGTCAGGATAGCGATTCTGTTCTGGAATCCACCAGTGAATCGCCGGTGATTACCCCAGCTGCTTCGAGTCAGCTGCTCGCTGGCCGCCGAGGCTCTGGAGCGGTGAGCCGGTCCCATTCGTCGCCATCATCGACCTCGTCGACGATCACGTCGGGGCGCACCGCTGGCTGAGCGGTCTGTGCTGCTGCAGCTGGGCGAGTAGCGTCCGCCGCAGCACCAGTTGCAGCACCAGCAGCTCGACCCTGACCGTTTGCCTGCCGGCGGGCCTTTGCGGCGCGCACACGACGACTCGGGCTGGTCTTCACGAAATACCAGATCGTCAACGCCGCCAACAGCACAGCAACCACCAGCAACGCAAGAATGATCAAACGAATCTGATCGTCACTGACCGACGTGCTGAGCTGGGCGAAGACGAACACGACCTGCAAGCTAGCGGCACTAGCGCTGGTGTTGGGGGCAACTGAAGGTAGTTCGGCCCCCAACAGTGCGACGATCGAGTGGCGCACCGTCCTTCGGACACGTCGAGCCTCGCTGTCGTGCCGGTTGCAGGTGCCCGGTGTTCGAGCCACCGTCCCTCACGAAGTCGTCGAGTACAGATGCCAGATGTCGACGAAAACGCTTCTTGTCGTTGGCATCGAGTGAGCTCGCTGGCCTGGCCGGATCGATGCCCGCCCGCCAGAGCGTCTCGTCGGCAATCAAGTTGCCGATCCCGGAGATCCGACCCTGGTCGAGCATCCTCGCTTTGATCGCCACCTGGCCGACAAACACGCGCCGATCGAGCTCGACGCCAGTGATCGTGAAGACATCGGCACCCAGCGCGTCCTCGTTTGGATCGAGCACGACACCACCGAGCCGACGCGGGTCCCGCAGGCGCAACGCTCCCCCATCGGTGAAATACAGAACGAATCGGTCCCACGCAGGGTCGTTGCGATCGCTCGAGTATTCGAGCGTGTCGATGGGAGCGACGCCGTCGACGATGATGCGGCCCGTCATACCGAACCGCAGCCCGAGCGTGCCGCCGTCATGGTCCATCACCAACAACTTGCCCCGTCGCCTGGCTGCAGTGAACTCCACCCCTGTCAGCGTGGCATCCAACGCCTCTGGCGTCGTGCCTTCCTTGCAGAACCACTCATCGTTGGCATCGACGGTGGCCACCTCGCGACCGAGTGCGTGCTCGGCAGCCTGGCGATAGATCTCGATCTCGACGCCCTCAGGCATGTCAGCGAGCCAACACGGTCAGTAACGACCGGCCTTGAACTGGTCGCTCACGAACTCGTCGACCATCGGCCCCAGCTGATCGAACTCGATCAGGAAGCCATCGTGACCATGGTCAGAGACGATTTCGCCGAAGGTCACCGGCACCCCGGCGTTGGCTTCGAGCATGTCTCGCAACTCGTGTTGCTGACGAGGCGTGTAGAGCATGTCGCTGTCGATCGACACGATCAGTGTCGGACAATTGATCCGAGCGAGTGCAGTCTCGATACCGCCTCGACCGTGACCGAGATCGTGCAGGTCCATGGCCTTGTTCAAGACCAAGTAGGAGTTGGCGTCGAAGCGTCGAGTGAGCTTCATGCCGTGATGATCGAGATAGCTCTCGACCTGGAAGCGGTTCCAGAGACCGATCTGATCGAACTTGTCTGCTTTGGACCTTCCGAAACGACCCTCGAGCGAGGCGTCAGCTCGGTAGTGCAACTGAGCGATTCGCCGAGCCAACGCCAGACCTTCGTGCGGGCCCTCGCCGTCCTCGGCCTCGTAGTAGTCACCGCCGTTCCATTTGGCGTCGTTCACGATCGCCAATCGACCAGTCGCACTCCAACCGATCTGCAAGGCGCTGGCTTGGCCAGCGCTGGCGATCACGGCGAGTGATGCCACACGATCAGGGAACATCGTGGCCCACTCGAGCGCCTGCATCCCGCCCATCGAACCACCGACCACGCTGAGCCAGCGGGCGATACCAAGCTGGTCGGCCAACATGGCCTGTGAACGCACGATGTCGCGAGGTGTGACAACGGGGAAGCGAGCGCCATAGGGCCTGCCGTCATCAGGGTGAGGCGACATCGGACCAGTGCTGCCGCCGCAGCCGCCGAGAACGTTTGCACACACGACGAAGTAGCGATCAGTGTCGAGTGGCTTGCCCGGGCCGATCATGTCGTCCCACCATCCGACGCTTCGCTGGCCGGGGCCGGAAGGACCGGCGGCATGAGCGTCACCCGTCAGGGCGTGGCACACCAGCACCGCATTCGAGCCTGAAGCATCGAGGGTGCCCCAGCTCTCGTAGGCAACATCGAGTCGATCCAGCCGCCCGCCCCCCTCGAGGGCAAAGCAGCGATCCTCACAAACGGTGACGATTCGCCGCCAGGCCGGCGGGTCGATTCCCTCTCGCCAACCACCCGTGGCTGGCACCGGAGTACCAGCGGCCGCAGGGCGGCGCAGTGGGTAGTCGGGGTCGAACATCGAGTGAGGCTATCCAATTCACTCCGCCGACGCCGAGTGGGGCGAAAGGTCGGTCAACCTCGACGGTTCTGCCACCACTGCATCAGCTCGGGTCCGCCCTCGTACGCCTCGTGCATGAGTGCAGCGATCCGATCAACAGCGGACGGGCCTCGACACACCAAGGCAGCTGCTTCCTCCCACTTCTCCCGGCGAGCAGGAAGCGGAATGTCGAGCACATCAGCGGCTCGCAGCTTGATGGCATTGGTCGACAACGCTGACCCGAATCCGCGCCGAGCCGCCCACGCCGACACCGCAGGAGCCAACAACACTGCAGTCACCAGATCCAGATCGTCTGAGCCTGCGGTGATGGAGAGCAGGGGCGTGATGGGAATGACAGTGCCGTCTCGATCAACGAACGGTTCGAGGATGCGGGCCTGTGTGGGCAACAGCACCTTTGGTCGTCGCTGCCGCTCGAACCATGGACGGACTGCGTCGGGGACAGCGGATTCGTCGACGACAGGGCGCTGCCACAGGGCCTTGGCAAAGCGGGTCGGCACATCGCCCCACAAAACCTCGAGTGGCTCGATCGACCCCACCGTGGCCAGCCGACACCGAGCATCGTCGGCGTCACCCTCGACACACGCCGCGGCCATGCCGTAGTACTCGTCTCGGAAACCAGCGGTCGCCTCACACATCGAACCCAACAACGCCGTCATCGACGTCATCGCCGGATCGGGCACGCCCATCTCCGTCGCCGCTGCTTCTGTCCAGGTCTGGCTGCTGGCAGATGCCGACCGAGCAAGAACAGGAGCGAAGACCCGTACATTTGCGTCGAACAGCTTCTCGCCGCTGATCCACAAATCTTCCAGTGGCGACTCACGGGAAAGCCAATCGCGCAGGGGTGCCGCGTCGCGACCCGCCAACATCGACTGCGGCAACACCATCACCAAACGTCCCACTTCAGGGTGGACTCGGTGGGCGGCGTTGAGCAGGTGCATGGCCGCCAGGTCGGCATACGGACCGAGCTCGGTTCGGTGCTGCTGTCGAAACGCCGCCGCCGCTTGCGGCAACTCAGCAGACGATCGCGACTTCGTGGCCCGCAACGGCGAGGCGAATGGCGGATTGCCCAGCACCAACTCGGGCGCCGGCCACTCCTTCGGCCATTCGGTCAAGGCATCAGCGACCTCGATCAGCGGTTCCACCCTCGCCACACCGTGGCCTGCCGCCCACATCTGCACCACCTCCCGTGCAGTCGCCACAGCTTGCAGATCGATGTCGAGCCCGGCCACTCGGCCGACAGCTTCCGTCGGAGCCACGCCACGAGCAACCAGCGCATCGAGCGCAGCAAGCAGAAACGCTCCCCCGCCACAGGTCGGGTCGACGATGAACGCAGGAACGCCCAGACCAAAGGCCCGGGCGGTGATCAGTTCTGCAACCGCTCGGGGCGTGTACCACGCACCACGATCGGCCCGATCCTGCGGCGAGGCGGCGAGCTCATTGGCTCGCACGACCTCCCATGGGTCTACTTCAGTCAGCGCTTGGGTCCCAGTTGGAGAGATCCTGCAGGCGAGCGTCGTTCGAGAACATCTCGACGATCGGGATGTCGAGTTCGAGACGCTTCTGCATGCGCTTCACTTCGAGTTCTTGATTCCAGAGCACGAACGTGACCGCCAAACCGGAACCGCCAGCTCGGGCTGTGCGGCCCGAGCGGTGGAGGTAGGTCTTGTGATCGTCTGGTGGATCGAAGTGGATGACCACGTCGACCTCGTCGACGTGGATGCCGCGAGCGGCGACGTCGGTGGCGACCAGCGCCTGCAGCTTGCCTTCGGAGAATGCACCGAGCGCCTTTTCGCGCTGACGCTGACGAAGGTCGCCGTGGATCGGCTCGGCCTTGACGCCCTGCTCTTCGAGATCGGCAGCGAGTCGGTCGCACATGCGCTTGGTGTTGCAGAACACCATGGTGCGATGCGACGCCTTGATGATGGCGGCGGCGACCTTGTACTGGTCCATCTGGTGCACCGTGATGAAGCGGTGGGTCATGTGCTCGACGGTGACTTCGTCCTGCTCGACCTCGTGCCGGATCGGATCATGCTGATAGCGGGTGACCAACGTGTCGATCGCGCCGTCGAGCGTTGCCGAGAACAGCAGCGTCTGGTGGTCGCCTTCGATGCGGCGAAGGATCCACTCGACCTGTGGCATGAAGCCCATGTCGGCCATGCGATCGGCTTCGTCGAGCACGACGATTTCAACGCTGTCAATGTTGAGAGCTCCACGCTCGAGCAGATCGATCATGCGGCCGGGTGTGGCCATGATCATGTCGACGCCCTTGCTGAGAGCGTTGATCTGCTTGTCGATGTCGGCGCCGCCATACACAGCAAGTGGTGTGAGGCCCATGGCCTTGCACAACGGGGCGAGTTCGTCGAAGACCTGATTGGCGAGCTCACGGGTGGGCACCAGCATGAGCGAGCGCACCTTGCCCTTCTCACCGTCGGCGAGACGCTGAACTGCAGGAATACCGAACGCGAGGGTCTTACCGCTGCCGGTCTGGGCTTTGCCGCAGATGTCGTGGCCTGCAAGGGCGTCTTCGATCGAGAGGTCTTGGATGGCGAAGGCGGTGTCGAAGCCTCGAGCAGCCAAGGCCTCGACGATCGGTGGTACTACGCCCAAATCGGCGAAAGGTCGAGTCATATGGCTGGCCAGGGTACAGAACCGAGGTCCCGACGAGCCGGATGCTGTAGCGACCCGACCACTGTTGGCGTACAGAGGCGTACCGAGAGCGACGATTCGGTCAGAGATCCCAGGTGCGGATGAGCGCCTCGACTCGGGACAGATCGGCCACGTTGATCGCATGGGGAAAGCCAGCGATCTCGAGATCACCGATCGGCGCATCACTGTTGGCCAAGCCCGGCAAGGTGTCGGTCGGAGCAAAGATCTGCCACGGCCCAGCAACATCAGCGAGGCGCGCGGCGAGGTTCACCGTCGAGCCGATGTGATCATCGCCCTCGAACAGGATCGTGCGACCCTGAGCCACGCCGGCATGGAGGTAGAGATCGAGCTCGGCATTGCGCATGTGCCGCATGATGTCGAGCACCGCCGACACGAGCGGGACCGGCTCGAGGCCGACCAACATCGCGCCATCGCCAAGCCATTTAGCGATCCGAACGCCGGTGGCCGAACCAACGCCGCGCACGATGCCTCTGAACTCACTGAGTTGTTCAACGGCGCGGTCGTCACCCTCGGCGTTGGCATAGGCGGTGAAGCCTCCGATGTCGACGAAGCCGAAGGTTCGCAGCACGCGATGGCCGCCCGTTGCTGTCTCGAACATCGCCGTCACCTCAGCCACTCGGCGACCCTAGTGCGTCCCGATTGACCTGAGACTTGATTGGTAGGTTCAGAGCGTGCCCAGCTTCGACGACGCGTTCCGCCAGACAGAGATGTGGCCTGTGCCCATGGTGGCAGCCGGCGTGATCGACAGCGATCGAATGCGTCACACGCACGGCCCTGCCGATGAGGTCTTCACCTTGGCTTCGATCACCAAGCCGCTCGTTGCCTACGCGGTTCTCGTAGCGATCGAAGAAGGATCCCTCTCGCTGAACACCCCTGCGATGCCTGATGCACTCGCCGGTGTCACCGTGCATCACCTTCTCGCCCACGCTGGCGGCGTCGGCCCCGATCAGCCCCAGTTGGTGGCCGCGCCCGGAACGCGCCGGATCTACTCGAACGCCGGCTTCGAGATCCTCGGAGACCTCTTGACCGCTGCGACCGGCTTCTCGGTTGCTGACTACCTCCACGAAGCAGTAGCGGCTCCCCTGGGAATGGCGACGACCGAGCTACGAGGCTCGCCGGCATTTGCCGCAGTTTCGACGGTGAATGATCTCCTTCTCTTCACCGGCGAGCTACTCGACCCGACGTTGATCACCCCGGCGACGCTGGCGGCGGCAACGACACCTCAGTTCGCTGAACTCGACGGCGTCCTGCCGGGCTACGGCCGCCAGCAGCCAAACCCTTGGGGCCTCGGCTTCGAGATTCGCGGCAACAAGGCGCCGCACTGGACCGCTCCATCAAACCATCCCACGACCTTCGGCCACTTCGGCCGGGCCGGCACGATGCTGTGGGTCGATCCGGTGGCGTCGATGGCTGCGGTGGCCTTGACGAATCGTGACTTCGGTCCATGGGCATCTGCCGCCTGGCCCCCCTTCAGCGAAGCGCTCCTGACCGCTATCTGACCGCCTCGGTGGCGTGAGTCATACGGAGTTGATTCGACAACAAGCATCAAGGGTTGGGCGGAACCGCCGATAGTTGCGACAAGCCTGTCTTCTCACGAACGGCCGCTCTCATGGACCAACCTGCTGATCGCTTTGCCGTTGCTCGGGCTCGTCATGCCTTGAAACAGGCTGGCCTCCCCACCGACAGCGAGGTCCTACAAGCAAACAGCACGCGCAACGAAGTTCTCATCGCCGGCGACTACGTCGTCAGGGTGAACAAAGAACCAAATCAGCGCCTTCGTCGCGAGGCGGCGCTCGTCGAGGCCTTGCCTGCCCGTAGCTGGACACCCAAGATCATCGGCCACGGCGGCGACATCGGCGCCGACTACCTCATTGTTGCTCGACGCCCGGGCCAACCGCTGTCACGAGCGTGGCCCACGATGGCTCCAAGGGATCGCCGCTTTGCGATCGCGCAGCTCGCAGAAGCCCTCGACGATCTCCACAACACGCCAGCGCCGGCCTCGGTGCCTCGCCTGAGCCGAACAACACACTGCCTCGACGAAGGTCCCGGCCCAACGCTGCGTCCGGTGTGGCAAGCCATTGGTGCGCTTCGACTCTCATCACAACCGGATCATCGCTTGACTGACCTGATCGAGAAGGCAGTTTCTGACCGGGCGCACCTGTTCGAACGGTTCGCTGTCAGCCACCTCATCCACGGCGATCTGAGCTTCGAGAACATTCTGTGGGACGGCCGTCAGATCTCGGCTCTGCTCGACTTCGAATGGTGCCGAGGCGCTCCCGCTGAGCTCGACATCGATTCGATCACTCGCTATTGCCGATTCCCCTTTGCCCATGTGCCGGAATCAGCGGCGAGCGAACAACGCCCCGAGGACTACTCCGAAGTCCTTTCATGGCTCTCTGCTGACCTGCCTGCGCTCTTCGCCACGCCCGATCTCGACGACCATCTCCTGGTGATCGACATCGCCTTCGAGCTGCATGAGATGGTTGCCCATCCACACCTCGGTCCACGAGAAGAACTCGGACCGCTCCACCCCCTGAATCGTCTGGCCAGCAAGCTCCAGCCAGCTCCAACCAGACACACCTAGAGCTCGATCTGGCGTCTTGCCGGGCTACCACTTGTGTGGTGTCAGGGCAAGTAACATTTCCCGCAATGGAATCAGCTCCTGCCACCACCCCTGCCTGGATCGTCGACCCCTCCGGTCCCCTTCGTGGCGACGTTGCCGTTCGCGGCTCGAAGAACGGCATCACGAAGCACCTCGTTGCCTCGATGCTCGGCCGCACCCCGTCGACCATCAGCAACAGTCCTGACGTCGGCGATGTCGACATCACGATCAGCATGTTGGAAGCGCTGGGTTGCATCGTCCACAAAGACGAAGACCGGATCACCGTCGACCCACAGCCGATTTCGTCGAGCCGAGTGCCGCTTCGATTCTCCGGAATGAACCGCATCCCGATCTTGATGGTCGGACCGCTCCTGCACTGTGTGGGTGAAGCGTTCGTGCCGCTCGTCGGCGGTGACGACATCGGCTCACGCCCGATCGACTTCCACGTCCAAGCGCTGGAGAAGATGGGCGCCGAGATCATCATCACAGATGAGGGTCTCGAGGCCAAGGCCGGCCAGTTGCGCGGCGCGCACATCGAGCTGCCGTACCCATCGGTCGGCGCCACAGAAACAGTGCTGATGACCGCCGTGCTCGCCAAGGGCCGCACCGTTCTCGACGGTGCTGCGACCGAGCCCGAGGTCATCGAGCTCGCGTTGTTCCTGCAGCGAATGGGCGCCCGGATCGAGATGCGCCCCAACCGTCGGTTCATCATCGACGGCGTCGACGAACTCAACGGTGCTGCCCACCGCCTCAAGGGCGACCGGATCGAGGCCTTCAGCTACCTGGTTGCGGGTCTGATCACCGGTGGCGAGGTCCGCGTGCACGGTTGCACCCAAGAACGTCTGGTCACAGCGATCAGCACCCTGCACGGCATGGGTGCTCGTTTCGAAATCACCGACTCGTCGGTGTCTGCCTGGGCCGACAAGCTGTCCCCCGCTGCAGTCGAGACCGACACCCACCCCGGGTTCATGACCGATTGGCAATCACCCATGGTTGCGTTGTTCACCCAGTGCGACGGCATCTCGGTGATGTATGAGACGGTGTACGAGAACCGCTTCACCTACGTGCCAGCGCTGAACAAGATGGGAGCCGAAATCGAGATGTACAACACCGCACTCGGCAGCATCGACTCTCGGTTCGTTGGCTCGACCACTCCGTGTTCTGTTGTGGTCCGCGGCGGTAGCCCACTCAAGGGCACCGAGGTCGATGTTCCCGACATCCGCGGTGGCTTCGCTTACGTCTTGGCTGCTGCTGCGGCCGAAGGAACCAGCACCATCACCGGCACCCACCACCTCGACCGCGGCTACAACCAGCCGATCGAGAACTTCCTCGAGCTCGGTTTGAACATCAAGCGAGCCGACGTCGCCACACCGGCAGAGGCCTGACCAGCTGTGCCCCGTCGACATCGCGGCGGGGTGATCGAGACCGACCAAGGTGCCGACGACATAGAGATCCTGGATCTTGACGCGTATGGCTCCGACCTCGGCGAGGAGATCGTCGGGACCGAACCAGCAGGTTCGCTGTCACCGCTTGCCATCGTCGCTGGCTTGAGTGTCGCTGCCATCGCCATGTTCGGCGTCATCAACGCCGGTAACACCCCTGCGCCAGCACCTCCGGCGCCCCTCGTCACGGTGCCCCCAGAGCCGATCTCGGCAGAGGAAGCAGCGTTGGTGGCCCAAGTGGCCGAGCTCGAAGCGACCTACGGCGTCGAGATCGGGGACGGTCCGGGGCTGAGGTGGCAGCCGGTCATATGGAACATCGATGCCGATGAGTTCGGCTGGGTCGACGACGGCTTCGTTGGCGACAACGGCAAGACAGAATGGGCCATCAAACCGAACACGGTGGGACCCACGGTGCTACAAGTCGAGAGTCTCGAGCTCGAGTTTCCTGGTTATCGGATGGAGCCTGTCGACGGAGCTCGCTTGTTGATCCCTGAGGAAGGCTCCGCCGAGCACCTCCTCGTTGTCGTCGGCGATCGCGATCCGGTGCGATTCGAGCTTTCACCGCCCGCTGCGACCCCATCGACTGGCTTGGTCAGGTCCACGAGCGAATGGTTCGACGCAGTGGTGATCGACGATCAGCTCGTCATCGTTGGCCACCAGTTCTTGCAGATCGACTTCGCTGTGTTGGGCGAACGAGTTGGCCGTGACCTGAGCGAGTTCGGCTACGTGGTGATCGGACCCGATCAGATCCTCCCTCGAAGACTTCCGCAAACGGCCGATGACGGGCCCGATCTCGAGCCGATTCTGTTCGACGAGGTCGACTTCAGCGAGGCCGAGCTGGCCGACCTGGGACTGCTCGACGCCGACACTGGCCGACCGGGGGCATTCTCGATGAGCTTGTCTGATGGCATCGTGGCGCCTCTTCCACTCGAGGATCTCGCATGGGCTGACTCCGTGAGCCGCACCGCAACCGGCGCCGCTGTGGTGTGGACCGACAGCCAGGAATCGCTGACCTGGCTCTCGACCTCGGCCGACGGCATCACCTGGTCGACCAAGCCGATCTCCTCCGCCGAGGGCACCGTGTGGTTTGCCGGCTCGCGAATCTTCAGCTTTCCCACCGGCGGGCCGAGCTCGATTCGTCGGACGAATGATCTCGGGCGAACATGGCAGCAGACTCGCCGGCCATTCGTTGCCAGCTTGAACAACCTTGCGGTCGACGACGTGCTGATCGTCGTCGAGCGAGCAATGGACGACAACGAACTGCCCGACGTCGCCGTCACCCGTTGGGATCCGAACGCCGACGACCCCGAGTGGCTGATTCAACCTGTCAACAAGATCTTCGCCAATGCGCTCGATGTCGACTTCGTGGTCGGCGATGGGCACATCCTTGCCGTCGCCGTCACTGCCAGCGGGCTCGACTACTACCTGGCGAGCGCCAAGAGCTGACGCCCGCTGTGGTTGTCACGCGTAGCCGAATCATGCTTGCCGCTGAGTCGTGAGACACTTGGCCAGATGAAGGGCCGGGGCAGCAACGCGGTGAGCGACGACATCGAATTTCTCGATGCCGCACCGAGCCCTGCAACGCAGGTCGACCACGTCGAGAGTGGATCGAGCAATCGATCGGGTGCGGCGGCGGCAGTTGTGGCAGCGATCGCCGCAGCTGTTTTCGTGGTCGGGTTCGACAACTCGCCACCTCCACCCGAGGCACCTGATGTCACCATCGAGCGGACCGAGAACACCGACCCGCAGCTGACCGAACGCGAACAGCTCGAGGATCAGTTCGGGGTCGACATCGGCGACGGGCCTGACTTGGTGTGGCAACCCGTCGACGTCGACGTCGACACTCGCTCGTGGTTGTGGACCGGTGACAACTTCGTGTCCGACAACGGCACGACCGCACGGTCGGTCGGCTACGGCGACGCCGGCCTCGCCGTCAGCGAACGTCCGAGCCTGCTCATCGACTACCCCGACTACCAATTCTCTGCCTTCGATGGCGGCCAACTGTTGGTGCCGATCGACTCGGCACTCGATCACGTGATCGTGATCCGTGACAGAACTCCCGTCCGCATCGAATTGCCCGAGCCACCTGGAGTTCCCACCAGCGCTCTCTTCGAGACATACCTGTGGGCGCAGGGAGAGATCGTCGGCGATCGGCTCGTTGTTCGCCTCTCGGCATCGGGGAGCATCAACCTCGATGAACTCGAAGCCCGGACCGACATCGACCTCACCGGGATCGTCTACGCGCAGGCAAGGCGCGGCGAGATCCACCTCTTCTCACGCGAATCGGGGCCAGCGCCCGACCGCATCTCGTTCGAAGACGCCGGTCTCAGTCCTCTCGAGCTCTCCGAGGTCGAGTTGTTGGGCAACGACGTCAACCAACTGTTCACGATCGACCTCCGGGCGTCCACCGTCGAACCTCTCGACTTCCCAGACTTCCAGTACATCGATCAGCTCGTGCTCAGCCCCGGCGGCGAGTTGCTCCTCGGCTGGGCGGACACGAACGAGCTGAAGTGGGATTCCTCCACCAATGACGGCATCACCTGGTCCACCGAACGAAGTACCAAGAACCGTTGGGTGGTCAGCTCCGGCACACAACTGGTTGATCTTGCATCGCAGTTCACGATCAGCCGCTCAGGCGACGGCGGACGATTGTGGGTCGACACGGTTGATCCTCTTCGAAACAGCGCTCGCGCCGTTGCCGGCGATGTCATTGCGCTCGGACGCCCCCAGAACAACTACGGCACCGACGCCGGCGTCATTGTCGACACGGAGAACGACTTTTGGCTCACCATGTTCGACCACGGTGAGCGTTTCGAGCTCCGCGGCATTCGGACGTTCGAAACACCGCTGGCGACCGGCTGGATCGAGGACCCAATGAGTGGAGCAAGCCGTGATTGGCTGGCCAGCGAATTCGTGTTCACCGACCCGAGAACCGGCGACGAGCTTCTACGAGTGTCCGAGTTCGCCGTCGAGTCCGCTTTCGCCATCGAGAGCCCCATGGAGACCATCGCTTTCGCGCGATGGCCGGTCGGCATCGCTGACCCCGAGTGGCTCATCACGTCGCCAGTCGAGGTCTTCGGCGCCGGAGCCCTGGCAGTCGACTTCGTCGGTGGAGACCAGCAGCTGATGGCCATCGTCACCACCATCGATGGGTTCGAGTTCTACATCGCCGATACGTCCGAGGCCTCGTGAACGAAATCGAGTTTCTCGATGTCACCGAACCCGGCGCCCCCGACCCAGAGGTCATCACTGCAGCTGGTTCACGAGGGAACAGATTCACCATCGCTGCCGCTCTGGTTGTTGGCGTCTTTGGCATCGCAGCACTCGCCACTGCCGGTTCAGACGAAGCTGCGCCCCCCACCACGACGTCCCCGACGACCACGCCTCCCACAGTCCCTGACACCGGCGTCGACGACCCGAACAACGCTGCAAGATCCGCGCTGGTCGGCGATGGACCGACGTTGGTGTGGGAACGGATCGACAGCGACATAGATGCCACCCGTTTCGAGTGGGTCGACGGGGCCTTCTTCGGTTCAGGAGGCACGACCAGCGTCGTCATCAACCCGTTGGTGGGCGATGCGGAAGACGTCTTCTTCGTCGGGGCGGATGTGCCCTTCGACCGCTCTGTCCGTAGTAGTGGCGGCGCATTCTCGCCTGCCGACGAACCTTCGGTGTTGATCTTCCCGAACTCCGGCTCTGTCGAAGGGGTGACCATCAGCCCCGCCGCTGCTCGCGTGAGCGACCTCGTGACAACATCCGACACCGTGGCGGCGGAACGTCTTGGCGATCAGGTCCTCGTGTTGCAGTCGAGCGTCACTGTCCTCGACGTCGAAGCGTTCCGAGATCGCGTCGGCACCGAGATGGACCCGATCTTCGGGGTCTCTCTTCAACAAGGCGTGCTGACCATCAGCGGTGCAGGGCCAGACGAGGTCATCCCCGTTGCCGAACTCGATCTGTCGGTTGGCGACCGGGCGGCGTTGCAAGATCTCGGTCGTTCGGTCCAGGTGCTGTCGGTTGGCACGTTCGGCAGCGAGACCGAACCTGTCCCCTCACCGATGAGCCGGATCGACTGGATCGCTGTGATCGGCGACGAGTTCGTTGCCGGCGGCGACCAACTGTGGCGTTCATTCGACGGCGTCGACTGGGAACAATCGGTCGGCGACACCCCGCGTTTCGGTGGCCTGACCGCTCCCGGGCCCGATGGGGTTCTCAGCGGCCTCGCTTTCGAGGGTGATGCCGGATTCTTGACGATGTCGACCGATACCGGTCGTTCCTGGAACCGCCTCGCCCGTCCCTTCGAGAACACCTGGACGATCGACTCGGCCTTCCCCATCGTGGCCATGACCGGCTGGCAAGAAGAATCGTTCGTCCCCCAGACCGCTGATTGGGTCGTACTGAGTCCGAGGTTCGAGCTTCGCATCGACGGCGAGAACGACACATTCGAGCTGCTCGACCGCACCGGTGTCGTGATTGTGTCTGGCATCACCGGCGATCCATCGAGCGGCTTCCGCTTCATCCCTGGCTCGTCGGATGTGTGGTTCGTCGACCCGGCCACTGGCGAAGAGATTGCTCGTTTCCCCCAGTCGGTCTTCTCGTCGGCGTTCGCCGCCGCCCGCACCCTCGACGGTCAGCCTCAACTCGTGGCATTCGCCAACGTCATGGACTCGGGCTCGGGTGGCCTCGAATGGTCGCTTGTCCGAGTGACCGAATTCTTCGGTTCCGAAGCGCTGGCGGTCGACTTCACCGCAGGAGCCGGCTGGCTGCTGGCCGACGTCACCACGACCACCGGCCGCGATCTCTACCTCGCGGAGACCCCTGACGCTGCGGTGCGGTCGTCGAGCGAGCGCCGCCACCCCACCCACGCTGACATGGCCCGAGACGACAACGACTGATCTGTCTCAGCGGCGGCTGTCCTGCTTCAGCGGCGGCTGTCCTGTTTCAGCGGCGGCTGTGGGCGTCGAGCAGATGCGCCACCGCCATCGTGAGACGACGAGCCGTCGGCACGTGAAGATACTCGTTCGGCCCGTGCGCGTTGGCGTCGGGGCCGAGCACACCGGTGATCACGAACTGTGCCTCGGGGAACTTCTCGCCGAGCATTCCCATGAACGGGATCGAGCCACCCTCGCCGAAGCTGCGAGCGCTCTGGCCGAACGAGGCTTGTGACGCAGCGTCGAGGGCTGTCTCCAACCACGGAGCGGTGGCCGGCGCATTCCACCCGGGAGCACCATCGACGTCGGTGAAGCTCACCTTCGCTCCGTAGGGAGGGCTGGTAGTGAGCGCTTCGGTGATGGCCTCGCGAGCTGCACTCGGGTCTGCGGTTGGCGGCAAGCGGAACGAGAGCTTCAGCGTGGTCGATGGACGCAGGACGTTGCCAGCACGGGCCGCTGGCGGCAAACCGTCGGCGCCGACAACGCTGAGGGTTCCCCGCCACGTGCGAGACAGCAACTGTTCGGCAGGGTCGTCGCTGGTCGGACCAGCGCCTTCGACGAACGGGTAGTGATCGGCAATGGCCCCGATCTCGTCCGCTGTGGCCTGCGCTTCGGCAAGTCGACCAGCGGGGATCTCGACCTTCAACTCAGGCAAGAGCAACTCGCCGGTGACAGCGTCCTCGACCCGATCCAGCAACTGCCGGGCGATGCGGAAGGACGACGGCACCATTCCCGATGCATCTCCAGAATGCAGGCCCTCGGTCACGATGTCGACGGTGAGCTTGCCGGCCACCATGCCTCGCAGCGACGTGGTGACCCACATGCGGTCGTAGTCGATGCAACCGGAGTCGAGGCAGACCACCAGGCTCGGTGTGCCAATGCGGTCGGCCAGAGCATCGATGTAGGCCGGAAGGTCAGGCGAACCCGATTCTTCGCTGGCTTCGATCAGGACCACACACCGGGCATGTTGCCCTCCCGCAGCGTGCACAGCTTCCACCGCAGCCAGGCTGGCAAACGCTGCGTAGCCGTCGTCGGCGCCGCCACGGCCATAGAGACGGTCGCCTTCCATCACCGGCGTCCACGGGCCGAGGTCGTCACGCCAGCCTTCCATCTCGGGCTGCTTGTCGAGGTGTCCGTACAGCAACACCGTGTCGTCCGGGTCGGCGTGAGGATCGGTGGCCGGGATCTCGATGATGATCATCGGCGTGCGTTCGGGCAACTCCATGACCTCGAGCGTCATGCCCTCGATCGGCCGGTCGCGACACCAGCCGGCGATGAGATCAACGGCCTCGGCCATGTAGCCGTTCTCTCGCCACGCAGGGTCGAAGTCGAGCGACACATTGGGAATGGCGATGTACTCGTGAAGCACCGGCACGATGCCTTCCCAGGCAGCGTTGGCATGGTCGGTGACGAGATTGGCGTCGAGCAGCGTCATGACCCAGACAGTAGTGGCCCGGCCCGAATGCGCTTCAGCTGGCGTCGACCGATTCCTCGTCAACTCCATCAGCCTCATCGTCAGCGAGTGGGCCGGGTGCGACTTCTTCGCCCTGATCACGACGCTGCAGGATCAGGAACCAGATACCGCCGACGACCACAGCGATCCCGCTGACCCAATGGTTGACCCGAATGCCGAGAATCAGCGAGGCCTCATCGGTGCGCATGCCTTCGATGATGAAGCGAGCGACCCCGTACAGCAACATCCACAACGGCAAGATCGCTCCCGGCTTCAACCACTTCTGCCGGTCGGCGAAGATGAGCGATGCCGCGATGCAGAGGTTCAACAAGCCTTCGTAGAGGAAGGTCGGATGGAACGTCGAGAACCCCTCGAATTCGGCGCTCGGGTTGTCGATCTCGACCGCCCACGGAAGGTCACTCGGACGGCCGTAGATCTCCTGGTTGAACCAGTTTCCGAGACGGCCGATGGCCTGCGCCACGGGAATGCCAGGGATGACCGAATCGAGCAGCCCTGTCACACTCCAGCCCTGCGAGCGGACGTACCAGACACCGACGGCAACACCGAGAACGAGGCCACCGGGAATGCCGAGTCCGCCCTCCCAGATCTTGAAGGCGTCGAGCCAACGACCCTGGTAGCGCTTCCAGTCAGTGGCGACGTGGTAGATCCGAGTGCCGATCAGACCAGCAGGCACCGCCCACTTGGCGATCTCGATGATGTCGTCGCCGTTGCCGCCGCGAGCTTCCCACCGCTTGCGACCGATCTCGACCGCGGCGAGTACGCCGAGCGCGATCATGAGGCCGTAGAAGTTGAAGTTCAGCGGGCCGATCCCGAACGAATCGCTCGAAGGCGAGGGAATGGAGGCAAAAACGCTTGGCACGAGCACGACCAAGAAACTATCGCCTCACCCGTTTTGTTCCCGCTCACCAACTTGGGAGGGGTCGGGTCCTCCCAAGTTTCAGCGGAGTTGGGTGGGGGTGAGGGCGAAGAGGTCGGCCGCGCCGGCTTTGACTGCGCCGAGAAGCCCGTTGGCGGTGGGCAGGGTCTGCTCACCGAAGAAGATCGCCGACACCAGCTTGGCCTGGTAAAAGTCGGCGTCGTCACCAGCGGCATCGGCAGCCTTTGCCCCGGCGTTCAGCGCCGAGCGAGCCATGAATCCGCCACACACCACCGTGGCCAGCATCCGCAGGTACGGGGCCGATCCGGCCAGCGCGTCGTAGGGGTCGTCGAGTTCGAGCAGCCACTCGGTGGCGCAACGAGCCGTGGCACACGCCTCGATGAGGTTGGCGCCGAACAGTTCGGTGGCCTCGGTTTGGCCAAGCTCGCCGGCGGCAGCTTCGAATGAAGCCAGCAGGTCGAAGATGACACCGCCGCCTCGCATCGACAGCTTGCGGCCAACCAGGTCGGCGGCCTGGATGCCGTTGGTGCCTTCGTAGATCGGACCGATGCGAATGTCGCGATAGTGCTGTGCCACGCCGGTCTCTTCGACATAGCCCATGCCGCCGAAGATCTGCATGGTGATCGACGTCAGCTCACTACCGAGATCGGTGCACAGGCTCTTCGACAGCGGGATCAGCAGGTCAGCAACTTCTTGCGCTTGGGCCCGGAAGTCGGCATCAGTTGCCGACGAGGCCTGATCGATTGCGACGGCGTTGTTGTAGGTGAGCAGCCGCATCGCATCGATCCAGGAGCGCTGAGTCATCAACATGCGCCGCACGTCTGGGTGATCGATGATCGAGCTCTGGACACCCTTTTCGGTACCACGAGCCGTGCCCTGTTTGCGCTCGATCGCATAGTCGAGGCCGTCTTGGTACGCCCGTTCGGCAAGGGACAATCCCTGCAGTCCGACAGACAACCGGGCGTTGTTCATCATCGTGAACATGTTGCGCATGCCAGTGAATTCGTCGCCGACCGGCCAGCCAATGGCACCGCCGTCGTCGCCGTAGGACAGCACACACGTGGGACTGCCGTGGATACCGAGCTTGTGCTCGATCGACACACAGGTCACGTCGTTGCGCTCTCCGAGCGACCCGTCGCTGTTGATCAAGAACTTCGGAACGGCGAACATCGTGATCCCGCGAGTTCCGGGAGCGGCATCGGGAGTACGGGCCAAGACGAGGTGGATGATATTGTCCGCCATGTCGTGTTCACCGAAGGTGATCCAGATCTTCTGACCCGTGATCTTGTACGAGCCATCACCAACCGGCTCGGCCTTGGTGGCCACGGCGCCGACATCTGAGCCAGCCTGAGGTTCGGACAGATTCATCGTGCCCGTCCACTCGCCAGTCATCATCTTGGGGAGATAGAGGTTCTTCTGCTCGTCGGAACCGTGATGCAGAAAGGCGTCGATGGCACCCTGGGTCAACAGCGGGCAAAGAGCGAATGCCATGTTGGCGCTGGTCAGCATCTCCTGGATCGCCAAGCCGACGACCCAGGGGAAACCTCCGCCGCCGAAGTCCGGATCGAAGGGGATGGCCCCGAACCCGGACTCGACATATTGCTTGTAGGCGGGCTTGAACGAGTCGGGGGTGATGACCGATCCGTCCTCTTGCCACGTGGTGTGGATCGTGTCGCCGTCAACGTTGGTCGGTGCTACGACCTCGGCGATCCACCGGCCGACCTCGGCCAAAACCATGTGGACGGTGTCGGCGTCTACGTGGCCGAACCGGTCGGTACCCAAGAGTTCGGGGAACCCAGAGACCTCGTCGAGGACGTAGCGGATGTCGCGCAGCGGTGGGGCGTAGTCGGTCACGGCATCGGATCCTAGTGAACAGCAGTGCGACTGGTTGATCCATACGATCCAGAAACAACAGCACGTTGTTCGAATCTCACCTCAAGGTTTGATGCCATTTGCTCCGATGACAACACCGGACCCATCGGAGAATGACTGTGACTTCCAAAACGACAGGTGCAAAGGCCGCGAGCGCAGAACCTACCGACGCAGTGCTCGATGCACCGTCGGTAGCGGTCCGCAACTCGCGACGAGCGCTCCTACTCGCCGGGACAGCAATCGTTGCCACTGCCTGCAGTCCCCTCGGATCCGGCGACGAGGCCCAGAGCAGCAACTCCAATGCGCCCAATGAGTTGTCACTGGTCGACGGCAACCAGCCTCTGGTCGATGACGGAGACGGCAACACGACCCCGGACAACCAAGGGCCGCTGATTGCACCTGGTGACCAAGGCACCACACCCTCTCCCCCGACGACCAGCCGACCGAGCGACAACGGTGGCGGCGGCAACGGCAACGTAGGCCCCACCACCACCGCAGCAGTGGCAACGACACTGGCGGCACCTTCGACCACTGGCGCGCCGGCAACCACTGGCTCTCCAGCAACCACGACGCCAGCGACAACAGCAGCGCCCGCCACCACTGCACCAACGACGACTGCACCAACGACGACTGCACCAACGACGACTGCACCAACGACGACTGCACCAACGACGACTGCTCCCACCACCACTGCTCCACCGGCGACGGCGCCACCAACCACGGTGGCACCTCCGCCACCTCCAGCCGCCAGCGCTCGTCTGGTCACCTCTCGCCTGACGTTCGGCATCACGCCAGACGTCGATGCGAGCATCGTTGCCCTCGGCATCGACGGTTGGGTCGAGGATCAACTCAGCAAGAGTCAACCAGATCCTGCTGTCGAGATCCTCCTGTCCAACTATCAGATCCTCGACAACACGCCGTACGAGGCCTTCGTCGCCCTGCGCGACAGCAACCTTCACTTTCGTGAAGTGACCCATGCACAACTGATTCGAGCTCGATACAGCTCGCACCAGGTCTTCGAGATGATGACACATCTTTGGATGGATCATTTCAACATCACCTTCAGCGGTGCTCTTGTCGCCCTGACCGTCAACTACCAAGAGCAAACAATCCGTCCCAACGCCATGGGCCGATTCGCCGATCTCCTCGTGGCGACAGCGGAGTCTGGACCGATGTTGCGGTACCTCGACAACACCGTTTCTGACGCTCGTCGGGGCATCAACGAGAACTACGGCCGCGAGCTCCTCGAGCTGCACACGCTGGGAATCGACGAGCAGGGCAACCACATCTACACCGAGGAGGACGTGGCCGGCGTCGCTCGTGTGATGAGCGGTTGGACCATGCAAGGATCGGCATCTGATGCGAACTTCGGGCAGTTCTTGTTCCGTCCCGAATATCACTCGACCGAGGCCGTCTCGATTCTCGGCGGACAGTGGACCAACGCTGGCCTGTCCGACAAGGCCGCAGGCGACAGCCTGCTGCAGTTCCTGGCACGACATCCTCAAACCGCCAACCACGTGGCCTTCAAGCTCTGCCGCCGCTTCGTCGGCGATGCACCGTCGGCGAGCCTGGTGGCCTCTGCAGCTGCGGTGTACCTCGCCAACGACACCGCAATCGTCCCCGTGCTTCGCCACATCTTTGCGAGCCCAGCATTCGCCACATCGGGTGGCCAAAAGGTTCGCCGCCCGTTCGAATTGCTCTCCGCCGCCATGCGTTCGCTGGGATCAAGCGTCCCCATCGATCCGCAGTCGAGTGCGTCGGTGCAACTCGTCCGGGCGCTCCAGAGGATGGGACATCAGCCCTGGACCTGGGAAACCCCCGATGGCTTCCCCGACGACGCAGCACCCTGGGTCAACTCGAATGCACTTCTTCTCGGTTGGGAATTCACCAGTCGGTTGGCGCGGGATCAGCTCACCAGATCGACCGACGACATGCCTTTGGTCACCGACCTCACTGTCTTGCGGGGCAACGCCACCAACGGCGCTGAGCTCTTCGACCGGCTGAGTTTCCGTTGCAATCTCGGAGAGCTCCCCGAGTCGTTGCGTGACGAGCTCCTGAGCCTTGTCGGCATCACGGCCGACACGCCGTCGGCTGACATCGACGATGACGATCTCATCGAACTCACGAGCTACCTGCTCGCCCACCCTCTCTTCTTGCTTCGCTGATCGGATCGATGATGACCACGACGACCTCCACCCGAGCGCCACTCGCCACCGCCAGCGCTCCAGCACCCAATCGATCCTCGCGCCGGTCTTTCCTCCGCAAGTCGGTTGGAGCCGCCGGCGTCGCGTCGGCCTTGGCCCTTCGCCCACAGCTGGCCTTCGCGACACCCTCCAACCCGGCAACGGGTGATGCCCTCATTGTTGTCTTCCTCCGCGGCGGAGCAGATGGCTTGTCGATGACGCCACCCACCAGCACCGCCTACGACTCCTATGCCGCCATTCGACCAACGATTGCCATCACACCAGACCAATCGCTCCCACTCGACTCGTCCAACCTCAACGCCGTGTTCCCCCAGGGCTTGGACGGCGTGATCGGCCTGCACCCCCAACTTCAGCCGGTCTACGAGAGCGCGTGGGCCAATGGCCAGATGGCCATTCTCCCCGCCTGCGGCCTACCCGATGCCGAGAGTCGAGCTCGCAGCCACTTCGAGGCAATGCGCTTCTGGGAACGAGGATCGGCTTCACCTTCGGTTCGCTCGGGGTTCCTCGCCCGCCTCGAGACAGCCCTGAACGCTCCCGGGCCCGTGGCCGGCGTGTCCGCCGACGGCTTCTCAGCTCAAATGCTTCGCGGTTCACGCCACAGCTTCAGCGTCAACAACCTCGAGAGCTTCGGTGTCAACGGCTTCGAGAATCGCATGCGAGCCACCAGCGCGCTTCGAACGATGTACGCCGGTACCGGCATGGTCAACACCACTGGTGCGGCAACGCTTGGCGTCTCCGACACCCTCGGGGCGCTCTCAGTCGATGGACCCGTCTTCCCGAACGATTCGTTCGGTCGAGACCTGCGTGATGTCAGCGTCATGCTCAAGGCCAACATCGGTCTCGTCAGTGCCGTGGTCAACCTGAACGGCTGGGACCACCACGCCGAGCTCGGCACCCCGTTCGACACCGAGGCCCGCTTCGCCGGCCTCACCGCCAGGCTCGGCCAGGGCTTGCGAGCGCTCATCGACGATCTCGGTCCAGATGGGCTGGCAGAGACGACGATCGCTGTCATCTCCGAATTCGGTCGAACCGTCGACGAGAACGGCAACGGCGGTACCGATCACGGTCGCGCCGGCACGATGTTCCTCATCGGTGGCGGCGTCCAGGGTGGCGTGTTCGGCAACGACTATCCCGACGTCATCGCCGAGGATCCGAGCAACCGTCGAGCATTCCAGGTGATGACTGACTACCGACAAGGCCTCGACGAGATCCTGTCCACTCGAATCGGCGTCAACGGGATCTTCCCCACCATGGCAGCCGGTACGACCCTCGGCGTCGCTCGTCCGTAGCTGGAGCCGACACCGTTCGCATTGCACCAGACCGCTACGGTCCAGCAAATGATGGATGGCGAGTACGTATTCGATCGCTCTGACCCCGAGCCCACCGATCTGGTGGCGGCCGAGAGCGACCAAACCGAACCAATGCTCATCGAGCTCGGCACCGGTGTGTTTGCACTCGTTCGCCCCGAGGTCGGCTTTGGTGAGAGCACCATCGGACTCGTCATCGACGCCGACGGTCTGACGATCATCGACACCGGCTCGACTCCTGTTCGAGGAAAGGTGGCGCGTGCCGCCATCGAAGATCTCACCGCAGAGCTCGAGCTCCCGCTCAAGCGGGCGGTCGTGACCTCGAGCAAGGTGCCCTTCACCGGCGGCTCCGCGTTGTTCTGGAGGGCTGGTTTCTACGGCACCGAAGCGACGAGCGACGCTCTCGACCAGCCAGTCAATCACCTTGCGATTCGGCGTCTCCTCCCCCACCTCGCCGCCGCCTACCCAGACACCTTCGAGACCCGTCCGATCACTCACACCGTCGACGAGGAAGTCTGGCTCACCCCATCCATTCGAACCCTTGCCGTCATCGGCGAAGCACCGAGCAACCTCATCGCCCATCTGCCCGGCGTCGACACGATCTTCCTCGGAGCGCTCGGCTCGTTCGGTGTCCGTCCTCTGGCCTTTGCCGGCAACCCGGCTGCGTGGGCCAGCCAGCTGCGCAACGTGGTCGAACTGGCATCGACGTTCGTGCCAGGCCATGGCATGGTCGGCGGCCGGACCGAAGTCGCTGTGCTGGCTGACTACCTCGATGCGTGCGTCGCCGCCGACGGCGGCGATGTCGCCGCCGGACCGTGGGACGCATGGACGAATCCGGAGTTCGATGCCATCAACTCAGAGCGAGCGGCCCGGCTGTCCCGTGACGACGCTTCGGTCCCGGCGTCGATGCTGGCTCTGCTCGGTCTGGGCTGACTGCTCGGTCTGGGCTCACGCTGGCTCGTCACAGTTGACGGCGACCCCAAAACAGACAATTCCCGCCGTCACGATGACCAGATGTGGTCATCATGACGACGGGAATCGTGAGAAGGAATCAGTCTTCGTCGATGGGATCGGCAACGAGCTGCGCGTCGACCTGATCCATGGCGTCGTCTTCAGACACTTCAAGAGCGAAGGACAGCTCGGACACCAACACCTTGCGAGCCTTGGAGTACATGTTCTTCTCGCCAGCAGACAGGCCCTTGGCGCTTTCACGAAGTGCGAGGTTTCGCACCACTTCAGCAACCTGGTAGACGTCACCGGACTTGAGCTTCTCCTGGTGGTTCTTGAACCGTCGGCTCCAGTTCGCGGGCTCGCGAACGTCCTTCTTGGAGAGCAGTACGAAGAGGTCTTCGACGTCTTCGAGGCTGATCGGCGGACGCATGCCGACTTCGTCGACCTTGTCGACCGGCACCCGAACGGTGAGATCGTCGTGAGCGGTCTTCAGGACGAAGTACTTCGTCTTTTCACCACCGAACTCGATTGTTTCGGTTTTTTCGATGATGGCAGCCCCGTGATGGGGATAGACGACTCGGTCTCCGGCCTTGAAGGTCATGGATCTCCTAGAAAACTGCCCCGCAGAGAGCGGGAGTGGCGCAACAGCGACAACAGACCGGGCGATTGTAGCGCTCGATCGACTCGCTCAGAGCACCGCTCCGCGATCACTCAGAGCAACGTGGCGAACCCCGCGAACGTGCTGAGCACCATGGCCGCAACAGCAAGCATGATGAACCAGAACATTGCGGGCTTGCGGCGCCGCAGCGGCAAGATTTCGTCGTTGACGTCGTGCGTGGGGCGGGGCGTGGTGACGCGCCCGCCCCCTTGCTTTGGTCGAGCCACGTGCGATCAGGCCTTGACCACGAGGGACTTGGCGACCTTGTCGGCCGGAACCTGACGACGATCGTCGGTGAAGATCATGATGATCGTGCCGATGCCGACCACGAAGCCGATGATGCCGCCGATGATTGGAACGATGCCGGCCGCAGCGAGGATGAGGCGACGAATCGCCCCGTCGCTACCGAGCGGATTGCCATCCTCGAGCACGACCTTGATGCTCATGATCTTCTTGCCTGGGGTCGCGCCGTCCTTGGCTAGGAAGTAGTACTCGTAGGCAAGGCCGATGAGGCCGGCGAGCAGTCCGGCAACGATGGTTGACCCGTCGGTGGACACTCCAGAAGCAGAGAAACCGCCAACGCCGCCAGCGGTCCCTCCGACGATGATGCCGATGATGAGCGCCGGAATGAACAAGATCAAGCCATCGACGATCCGAGCGAGCAAGCGAACCCACGGCGACGGCAGCGTGGCTTTGGTGTAACCGCCGGCTATGCCACCGGCAGCTTCAGCGCCGGGCACCGCTTGCGGGCCGCCCTGCCAAGCTGCTCCGTCCCAGTAGCGCTGTGTCCCTGCCGGGTCACCTTGGGCGTAATACCAACCCGGAGGCTGTGTTGGGGGGATTTCGGTCATGCTGGCTTCCTCCATGGATCGTGCTTCAGGTGGAGGGTATCCACCGAAGCGTGGTCGCTGCAGGATGGTCGCTCTAACGTGACGGGGTGATCGTGTCGATGAGTACTCCATGAGTCGAACCATTCTCGTCACCGGCGGCGCCGGCTACATCGGCAGCCACACGGCGCTTGCCCTGCTCGAGCAGGGCCATCAGGTCGTTGTCGTCGACGACCTGTCCAACAGTTCGGTCAAATCGATCGAGGCCGTGCAACGTCTTGCCGATCGCGGCATGACCTTCATCCAGGCCGACCTCACCGACGCGTCGACCCTGGACCCGATCTTCGAATCGCACCCCATCGAAGCAGTCATCCACTTCGCCGGCCTGAAGGCTGTTGGTGAGTCGGTCGAGCAGCCGCTGCGCTACTACCAGGTCAATCTCGGCTCGACCATGAATCTTCTCGACGCCATGCAGCGTCACAGCGTGTGGGAGTTCGTCTTCTCCAGCTCGGCCACGGTGTACGGCGATCCAAAGGTGCTCCCGATTCCCGAGGACGCATCAACCGGAGCGACCAACCCCTACGGACGCACCAAGCTGATGATCGAGGAGATCTGCCGAGATCTCGCAGCGTCAGACAAACGTTGGCAGATCAGCTTGCTCCGCTACTTCAACCCGGTCGGCGCCCACGCCAGTGGCGAAATCGGTGAGGACCCCACCGGGCACCCGAACAATCTTGTCCCGTATGTCATGCAGGTCGCCGTCGGTCGTCGCGAGTTCCTGAGCGTCTACGGCGATGACTACGACACCCCCGATGGCACCGGTGTTCGCGACTACATCCATGTCCTCGACCTGGCGCTCGGCCATCTCGCTGCCCTCGACCACATCGAGCCGGGCTGCGAAGCCATCAACCTGGGCACAGGAACAGGCGCATCGGTGCTCGACATCGTGCAGGCCACCGAGCGCATCAGCGGCAAGACCGTTCCCTACAAAGTGGTGGGCCGCCGTTCCGGCGACATCGCAACGTCGCTCGCTGATCCCAGCAGGGCCAACGACAAGCTCGAGTGGCGAGCCGACCGAGGTCTAGACGTGATGATCACCGATGCCTGGCGTTGGCAGGAGAAGCACCCTCACGGCTTCAACGGCGAACCTGCTGAAGGCTGAGCCGACGGTGAGGGCGAGCTAAACGACAGCCAACGCTTCGGCTCTGGTTCCGAGCGACTGCTGCGCTCCGCGACGAGTCACCGCTACCGCTGCGACCCGGGCTGCCCAGCGAGCTGCATCGGCAACCGACAGTCCGTCGGCGATGCCGTCGGCCAGACCGCCGCAGAACGCATCGCCAGCTGCTGTGGTGTCGACCGCCTGAACGGGCATTGATTCGACCATCAGCACGACGCTGCCATCGACGACAAGTGCACCGGCGGCGCCGAGGGTGACCACAACTGTTTCGGCCGGCAGCGCTCGGGCCTGATCGATGAGTTCGTCTTGCGTGCTCGCTGTTGTGCCACCGAGCAACTGAGCGAGCTCGCCCTGGTTCGGCACCACGATCGATGCCGCGTCGAGCACCGCTGACAATTCAGCAGAGGGGCCAACGGCTGGAGCCGGGTTGACGATGAGTCGGCCCGATGTTGCCGCAGCGAGCGCCGCGAGCGGCACCTCGAACTGGGCCAGCACGACCGATGGACGGGTCGATTCGATCGCAGCAGCCACGTCAGCGGCTGTGAGATGAGCGTTCGTGCCTGGACTCACCGTGATCGAGTTCTCACCATCAGCAGAGACGGCGATCATGGCCAAGCCGGTCGGCACGTCGTCGATGACCCTGCCGGCGAAGGCAACCCCGTCGGCGCTGAGCGCATCCAGCAGTTGCTGCCCAGCAGCGTCGGATCCAACACAGCCGACAAATCCAACCGAACGTCCGAGACGTGCAGCGGCAACAGCCTGATTCGCCCCCTTGCCACCTGGCGACCACAGGGCATCACCCCCGAGAACCGTTTCGCCTGGCATCGGCAAGTGCTCGACGGGAACAGAGACGTCGAGGTTGGCGCTGCCGACAACGAGAAGGTCACGCGTCAAGCCGTCGCTCATCAGCCCGTCACTCACTAACGAAGGGCTTCATAGATTTCCTTGCACTCCGGACACACGGGGAACTTCTCGGGGTCACGACTCGGCACCCACTTCTTGCCGCACAGGGCTTCGAGCGGCGTGCCATCGATGGCACTCGGCATGATCTTCTTCTTCTTCACGTAGTGAGAGAAGCGATCGTGGTCGCCCGGGTCGTCGAGCGATGTGTCGACGTCTTCGTCGAGGAGAGTGTCGGTATCAGACATGGCGACCATCTTACGCGCCAGCGGTAGCTGACCAGATCTGTTGGAGGATGTCCTCGGGCAGCTGACCGGCCGACCGTGCAACGACACGGTGCTCGCCGTCGAGGTAGACCGTGAACGGGAACCCGCCGGCACCGAAAGCGAACAACGCGTCGAACTCAGGCGAGTCGCGCATGACCGGCCCTGGCCACTCTTCGCGCTCGAGCCAGTCCTGAGGTGGGAAGTTCGGCTCGCCATCTTGGACTGCGGTCGACACCACGACGATTTCGAGTCCGTCTGGCACGGCCCCTTCGTCGATCAATGCTTTCACTGCTGGGATCTCCGCCTGGCAGTGCCCGCACCAGTGGGCCACGAACATCACCACCCGCGGCGTTCCGTCTGCGGTGATTGCGACCGGTGTGCCGTCGAAGTCGGTGCCGATCAGATCAGGGGCGACCACGCCGACAGCGGGGTCGTTGTCTGCGTCCGTGACTGGAATCTGGGCAGGCATGTCGCCGAGCGACTCACCGACGACGGTGACGGGCGCAAACTGCTCGCCCGGGGCAACGAGCTCGCCACTCACGCCTTGCTCCCCCGACGCTTCCTCGTCGGCAGCTTCGTCATCGGCGCTGTCATCAGACCCGGTGTTTGTTGCAGTAGTGGCCGTTGCTTCTTCGGCACCGGCATCAGCCTCATCTCCGGTGTCTGCAGAGCACGCAGCAGCGGTGAGGGCAAGAGCGCAGAGCACGGCGGCAAGACGGGACATGGATCGAGACATTTCACCAGTTTGCCACGGCCAGCGGCGGGCGAAGGCGCAGGTAACGTGGGACACTCCCTCGATGGCCAGGAGTCACCCATGCTCGACAGCGGAATCCCCGCCCCGATGTTCGCCGTGCCCGCACACGACGGCACCACCTTCGACCTCACCGCCGAGCGCGGTCATTGGGTGTTGATCTGGTGGTATCCCAAAGCCGACACGCCTGGTTGAACGCTGCAAGGCACGGGCTTGCGTGATCAAGCCCAACAGTTCAGTGATGCCGGTTGCCGCGTGGTCGGCATCTCGTTCGACACCCCAGAAGACAACGCTGCGTTCCGCACGAAGCACGACTTCCCCTTCGACCTGCTCAGCGATCTCGACAAGTCTGTCGGCACGCTCTATGACGTGCTGCGCGACGCCGACGACCCCTTCGCCGACTACCCCAAGCGCATCAGCTACCTGATCGACCCCGACGGGACGATCGCCAAGAGCTATGAGGTCAGCGATCCCGCTGGCCACGGCAGCGAGGTCCTCACCGATTTGGCGGCACTGCAATCATGACCGAACTCATCGACACCGCTGCGACCAAAGCGCTCATCGAAGGGCCTCCCGAGGGACTGGTCATCCTCGATGTTCGAGCCCCCGAGGAGTTCGCCGCTGGCCGACTTCCCGGCGCGATCATGATCAACATCTACGAAGACACCTTCGGCGATCAGGTCTTGGCTCTGGACCGCTCGGTGCCCTACCTGGTCTATTGCAAGGCGGGCAGTCGCTCTCGCGCCGCTGCTGAGTTCATGGCAGCGAACGGCTTCACCGATGTCGCCGACTACGGCGGCGGCTGGCTCCAGTGGTCAGCATCAGATGGGCCCGTCGAGACCTGATCTGCTCAGATTCGAGCGGCCTCTCACGAGTGCAGCGCTCGCCCTACGGGGCCAGCGCTGCCTTGGCCGAGGCAGCGACCTCGGCAACAGCGGCTGCGGCCGCGGGAACCATCGGCCCCAGCTGGAAGAAGATGTGCACCATGCCGTCGTAGTTGGTGTGGACGACGTCGTTGCCAGCGGCTCGCAAGGCCTCGGCGTACGCCGAACCCTCGTCGTGCAGCGGGTCGAACTCGGCGGTGATCACCAAGGCTGGCGGCAAACCAGCGAGGTCATCGGCCAGAAGCGGCGACGCCCGCCAGTCGAGACGGTCGCTGTTGTTGGGCAGATAGTTGTTCGAGAACCACTCCATGGTGTCGCGAGACAGCACGTAGCCCTCACCGTTTCGATCGAGGCTGTCGAATTCAGTCATCCGAGCATCAACTCCCGGGTAGACCAGGAGCTGAGCTGCGATGTCGGGGCCTCCGGCGTCTCTTGCCATCAAACACATCACCGCCGCGATGTTGCCTCCGGCCGAGTCCCCGCAAACAGCGACCTTCGCATCAGCCGCGGCAAGGTCGCTGCGGTTGGCCCACACCCACCGCATCGCAGCAAAGCTGTCGTCGATTGCTGCCGGGAATGGGGCTTCCGGGGCGAGGCGATAATCGACCGACACCACGGTGGCGCCTGCCTGGTTCGCGATCTCCCGGCACGGCTCGTCGTGGGTGTCGAGATCGCCGATGGTCCAGCCGCCACCGTGGAAGAAGATGACAATCCCAACCGGCGCTTGCGGGCGATAGATTCTCACGGCGATCGGGCTGTGCGGTCCTTCGATCAAGACCTCAGACACTGACGTGACGTCGGGGCCCGGCGGCAGCGCTGACAAGAGCTTGTGGTACGCCTCTCGCCGCTCGGCCAGCGATTGCTCTACCCCTGGAGTTGCACCGGCATTCACCAGGTCGACGATCGGCTGGATGTGGGGGTCGAGCGACATACCCGAGACGCTACTTCGCTGTCGGTCCAGCGCCCAGAGTCCGATGGATCAGAGCGGGAGCTTCATCACCCCCGCCTCCGAGGCCAGGTGCGTCATCAACACATCGTGGTCAGCGGTCGGGACCCGGTCGACGATGAAGCCGTCGCTGACGCCGATCCGCAGGACCTCGGGGCTCAGTCGGGCAAGAAATCGGTCGTAGTACCCAGCGCCGAATCCCAACCGTCCCCCGACTCGATCGAATGCCAGACCAGGAACGAGCACTGCGCTGATCTCATCATCGGCGACCAATGGCGCCTCGGCCACGGGCTGGGTGTAACCGTAGGGATGGGTCTCCCGCGATGCGCGACCGTCGTGAACTGACAAGGTGCGACCGCTCGGCGGGGTTCGGGTCAGCGCCAATCGCCGGTGTGGTTCGTCATCGAACAGTCCACTGAGATCAGGTTCGCCTGGCATGGCATCAAAGACAACGACCCATCCATCGGGGTCGAGTGAGTCCAAGAAGCGCCGAAGCCCGGCGCACACCCGGCGGTGATCGACAACGAGCAATCGCCGATTTGCTTGCGCTCGACGCCGAAGCTCGGTCTTCTCATCGGGTATTTCGTCGGGCAGAGGGTTGGGCCCCGGAGCGTCCGTCATGCGACGGAGGGTAGCGAACAACCACCCAGTGCGACCGCAGGTGAAGGAGCCGCCACGTCCAGTGACAACCGGGTGGGTGAAAGCACCCCCAAGCCCTCCAGAGCGGCCAGAATTGGCTACAACAGCGGTGCGTACCGCACGCATCCCGCACTCATGAATCAACTCGCCCCCACACTCCGCTCCCCACGCCTCGGTCTCGCCTTGGCGCTTTCCACTTTGACCGCCGTCGTCGTGGCCGGGCCCATTGCGTATCAAGCCGTGAACGCTCGCAGCCAACAGGTCGCACTCGACGGCTCGATCCCGATCCAATCCACCACGGTCTCGGCTCCTGACGAGCGCGAGGAATCGGCCTCGGTGATCCTTCCGACCACGCTGGCCACTCCCCCAACCACCGATGCACCAGCGCCGGCAGGGCCCACCGTCACCGACTCGTCCGGCTCGACGCCGAATCAACCTGCGACGAACGAACCGACAGCAACCACCGCTCGACCTGCGGCCTCGAGCTCCACTGTCCCCAGCAGCACGGCTTCAACGACCACCCCGACACCAACCACGGCTGCACCGACCACGGCAGCACCAGAGACCACGGCAGCACCAGAGACCACGGCGTCACCCGTCACCACGGTGGCCACATCGACGACGCCGAGCACCGGGCCTGGGCCGACCCCGCCCACGGTGTTGTATCCATCGACAACAGTCAGCCCTGAGCCTTCAGTGCCACTCACCGACGCATCGAACGACAACATCGTGACGAGCTCCACAATCGGCATCACCCCGGCCCACCCGACAACGACGGTGATCACTCAGCCCTACGACCACTGCACCGCCACGGCGCCGGTCGACGAAAACCGCGTCACCGCTACCGCAAGGTGTGGCACATCGACCACAACGACGGCGCCGAAGCCGACAACAACGACGGGTCCGGAGCCGGAGTCGACGACGACGTATCCAATCGAACCTGACGATTCCCTCGATGACTCATCGACCGCAGGCGTGCTGGTCGAGGGCGTACTGCCCACCGAGGATCCGAGCACACCTGAGCTCGATCCTCTCCCGACCGACGGGGCCGACAGCACCGGCGGGGCCGACAGCACCGGCGGGGCCGACAGCACCGACGTGAGCGACAACAACGATGACGACACTGGCGATGACGACACTGGCGATGTCGACACTGGCGATGTCGACACTGGCGATGATGCAGCGCACGACGAAGACGATGTCGTGACCGACACCGTCGACGAGCCTGCTGCGGTCGAACCAGACGACGCAGACACCGTCACTGCCTGACACGATCACGTTTCAGGCGCGATCACGTTTCAGGCGCGATCACGTTCCTGACAACGGCGCTTGGTCGAGCATGTCGAGCAGGTCGCCGACCAGGCGGACCAGCGTGTCGGTGAGTTCGTTGCCGTCGTAAGGGGCGGCCAGCGGACCACCAGTCCAGAGGTCGACGATTCCGTGCACGGTTCCCCAGGTGATGGCGACGAGGTCGAGGGTGTCGCGAGTGGTGGCCCATCCGTTCGCTCGGGCTCGATCGAACAGGGCAAGAAGTGTGAGGAACCCTCGCTCTCGAGCCGCCCACAGCGCAGGTGTCTCGACGTGCACGAGTTCGAGACGACTCATCACGCTGAAGGCTGATGGGTGTTCGAGAGCAAACGCAGCATAGGAACGAGCTGCTGCCAGCAGAGCTTCGCGATCGTCGGACATCCCAGCTGCTGCCACGACGCCGTCGGCGACTTGGTCCCAGGCACGGGTGATGTAGGCAGTGAACAGGCCGGGCTTGTCCTTGAAGTAGTGCGCAGCAGCGGTGTGCGAGAGCCCAGCCTCGGTTCCCACTCGCCGAAGCGTCACCCCCGATGGGCCGTGTTCGGCAATGACGGCATCGAGCGCGTCGAGAAGTCGTTGGTCGGTGGCAGTCACGCAGGGACAGGATGGGCGCGAGTTGTCGCTGTTCGCACACCAAGCCAATGGGCGATCGCTACGAGACCAACCAGCGTTCCGTCGAGCAACACAAGCGCCCGGCCGATCGAGGTGTCGAGCAGGCCGCTGGCGACCAGACCGATCATCATCACCGGGTACGGGGCGATGACGGCCAAGTTGACCTTCGCCCACGACAGCACAGAAGCGTGAGCGCTGGCCCACACGAGCAGTACGCCATGACCGAGTAGTGCCAAGCCCAGCAAACCAAGCCAGCCATCGATGGAGATGCCGAGCCAATCGCCGACGGTTGCCGGCACCGCTGTGAGGAGCAAGCCGGTGGCGAACGAGAGAGCGGCATTGGATCGCAGCGTTGTTGAAAGCGTCATGCACCCATTCTCAACGACAGCCTTTACTTTGTAAAGCATAGAGTCCTTTACTTTGTAAAGCATAGTTTCGCCGTCGTCGCTTGGCCTACTGTCGACACCATGACGGGCGTCGGCGTATGAAATGGCCTTTACATGTGGCCATGGCGGGAGTCAGCGGCATTGCTGCTGCTGAGTTCTCGGCATGGAGAGCTTCAAAGTCGTGGGATCAACCCCTCGAGCGTGGGCCAATGTGTGCAGTTGTCGTGCTGGGGTATCCGTCGCTCGAGGGCGGAAGGCTGCATCCGCTACAGAAGTGGCGGACCGAGATCGGTGTTCGCACTCTTGCCAGAGCTGGCGACGGATTCTTGATCTTCAGTGGAGCTGCGACCCGGGCGGGATCACCAGCCGAAGCTCAGGTGATGGCCGAGCACGCCGTCGACGAGCTCGGCGTTCCCGCTGACCAGGTTCGCTTGGAACTCGAGGCAACCAGCACCTGGGAGAACCTCGAACGATCACTACCGATCGCCGAAAGCACCCCGCGCATTGCCCTCGCCTCGGACCCGTTTCATGCTGCTCGGGCCAGAAGGTATGCCATTCGCCAACGTCCAGATCTCGAGCACAAGATCATCGCATCGGCCGACTACCGCTTCCTCGAGCGGTGGTGGTTGAAGGTCGCAGTCGGCGCCTACGAATCCATCGTCCGCCTGCGCGATCTCGGGTTTCGAAACAACCCCTGAAACCGGGCGCATGCATGTTGGCCGGCCGTGATGGCTCGCCGCTGATCTCTATCGGTAGTTTGTCGAAGTGGACACTGCTGCCTGGTACCGGTACTTCGCCGATGTCGAGGCGTGTGATTCATCGCCGAGCTACGCCACGCTCGCCGCCGGCGTCGCCGAAGATCACCAATTGATCGCCCAACTCGAGCAGCTTCCCACGAAGAAGCGACAGCCGAACCTGTTGTTCGCATCGGTGCGATTTCTCGAAGGACCGACGTCCAACTGGGGTGACTTCCGATCCTTCGTACTCGCCAATTGGTCCGAGGTCACAGACCTCATGCGAGACCGAGCAACTCAGACCAACGAAGCCGCCCGTTGCTCGGCGTTGTTGCCGGTCCTCGGAATGCTCGACACACCGATCGCCCTGATCGAGGTCGGTGCATCGGCGGGGCTCTGCCTGCTCCCAGACCGCTACAGCTACTCCTACAGCGGCACCCCGGTAGGCACCTCCGCTCTTCACATCGACGTGGCATGCGCTGGGCCAGTTCCGATTCCGAGCAACCTTCCGCTCGTCGCTTGGAGAGCGGGCGTCGACCTCAACCCGCTCGACGTCACGAACGCAGATGACGTTGCCTGGCTCGACGCCTGCATTTGGCCAGAACACCACCAGCGCCGCAATCGGCTCGCGCTTGCGGTCGAGATCGCAGCAGCCGATCCGCCGAACATCCTGCGAGGCGACCTCACTGCGACGATCAACCAGTTGATCGACTCGGCACCCGAAGATGCCAGGGTGGTGGTCTGGCACTCAGCGGTGCTGTCGTATCTGCCTTCTGAGCAGCGGTCCATCTTTGCAGCAGAGATGAGGAGCCGCCCCGACGTCACCTGGGCCTCGAACGAGGCACCGGGCGTTGTCGAAGATCTGGTGACGGCGAAGCCTCCGCCTGCTGCGAACGCCTTCGTGCTCGGCCTCGATGGCACCGACGCCCTCGCCTACACCGACCCCCACGGCGGCTGGATCGACTGGATCCTCCAGCCCTAGACCCGCCCTAGACCCGCCCTAGACCCGCCCTAGACCATGGAGTGGAGGCCAACCATGTTGCCTTCGGTGTCGGAGATGACCGAGACGAAACCGTGTTCGCCGATCGAGTACTTCGGCGCCACGACAGCGCCGCCCGCCGCCTCTGCTCGGGCCTCTTCGACAACGCAGTCGTCACAGGAGAAGTAGACCATCGAGCCACCGGGGCCGGGCTTGGCGTGCGCCAGCTTCACGAGTGATCCACCCGCACCATGCGAAGCGAAGTCGTCGCCGAATGCCCGCATCTCGACCGTTGCATCATTCGGATCGCCCATCGTGGTGAGCTTGGTGTCGAGGACGGTTTCGTAGAAGGCCTGGGCCCGATCCATGTCTTTGACATAGATGTCGAAGAAGCCGATTTTGCGCATGCTATTCCTTCAGTAGGTGTCGAAGGCCGTCTGCCTCCTTGGACTACTCAAGCACTCCGAGCTCACGCAGAATTGTAGATATCAGACATCAAACGTCTTCTTGAACTGACCCGGCGTGTAACCGGTCAACTTCCGGAACGAATGGGTGAAGTGGGCCTGATCGGCGAATAGCAACAAGTAGCCCTCTCGGAACGAATGCTGCAACCGAAGCACCTTCAACAAGTTGTGCGGGGTGAAGCCAGTGGTGGTCTTCAACGCACGCTGCAGTTGACGCGGCGACAGTGCAGCCGCCGCTGCCATGTCGGCAACGTTGTAGATCTGGTCGAGGTTGGTGAGGATCGCAGCGGTCACAGGGTTCGGGGCAACCAGCCCTGCATCGAGGAAGGACTCGACGAGTTCGGCAAACACGATCGCCTTTCCTTCGAAGTCGAACTCGGCCGCCGCAGTACCGGCTTCGATCAGCGGCAGGTCGCCTTCGTAAGGTTCGCCGATGTAGTGATCAACCGACGCTCCCGGGTCGCCACGCCACACCCCAGGGAAGAACTGGATACCGACGTAGTGGAATGAGCGGCCAAGATCGAGACTCGTGTGAGTGGTCTGAAGCTGCGTCACGCCGGCGATACGAGGATCGGATTGGTCGAACAGCAAGTTCACGCACGCGTCCGGCATTGCATGCAGCGTGAAGTCTTTGGCCAGCTCGGTCTCGGTCCGTATCTCCCAGAAGCAGTGAACCAACTCGCGAAGGGCGTCCGGCGGCGAGACCTCGTTGTACACCACGAACTCGACTGTCTTCGCGACGCCATCCTTCACGGGGTCATACATACGACTCACCGTGCCGTCACTCCTCACCGAGGACGGGGTCGGGGTTGGCCGGAGCTTCCGAGCCGACCAGACCGATGCGATCACCGAGAAATTGCGGGTCCGGGCGAACGATCATCTCGTACGCGCCCTTCACTGCTGCAAGCGGCTCGCGCACCACCGAGCGCCATCCGAGCGAAAGCGAGAAGCGCCCCGGGCCACCGAGGCTCAACACGTCCACATCGATCCCCGCCGCTTCGCAGAGCGCTGCCGCCCGGTCGGCATAGCGGGCCTGGGTGACAAACACTGCCCGTTCGACTCTGAAGATCTCCCTGGCTCGCACACACGTCTGCCAGGTGCTGAAGCCGGCGTAGTCCAACGTGATGTCTGCCAACGGAACATCCTGTTGGTGCGCTCGTCGTCGGATGATCGTCGGCTCGTCGTAGCCCGCGTTGCCGTTGTCGCCAGAGGCGAGGATGTGATCGACGATGCCGAGCTCGTAGAGGTTGGTCGCAGCATCGATCCGTGAGCGAAGCGTCAGCGACGGTCGTTCGTCGGCCCACACCCGAGCACCGGGGACGATGACTGCGTCGTAGGTGCCGCTCAGCTCGGCGGCATTGTCGACCACATGACCACGTGCCGCATTCCAGATGATGGCGTTGGCAACACCAATGGCGATGACGACAGCACCGATCGCCAGTCCGACAGCCTTGATCAGCCGGTTTCGACTGCCTCGCGCAAAGAATGGTTTGATCCCCACGGTGGGCAACGCTACTGCCGGATCAGCGGTCGCCGGGTGCGGGCTGAGGGTCGCACGGGCCAACGAAGTCCAGCCCCAAGAAAGCACCTCACCTGAGTTCAAGCAACCGACTGACAAACCATGCGAACCCGTGACAGCAACATGCGATTTCTGCTGCCACGGGTCTGCGGCACTACATCAGCTACAACCGCTGGTGTTTCCGCAGCTCGGGCATGCGTGGCAGCTGCCCGAGCGGTTCATCGTGATACCGCACTGCATGCAGATGGGAGCATCGGGGTCCGACATACCAGCCGACACCTGTGAGGACTGTTCCACGGCCATCTTGGTGATGATCTCATCGACCGAGTCGATGGACTTGGGGTCCGACGCCATCTCACTGCCCTGGACCGACACGGCCTCGTCGACGCCCGGCAAGGTCTGCTGGGTGCGCTCTGAGGTGGTGAAGATTCCCATCTCAGCTCGCTCGGACGGCTCCATGTAGAGAACGGCGAGCTTGCGGAAGAGGTAGTCCATGATCGAGGTGGAGATCCGGATGTCGGGATCGTCGGTCATCCCCGCCGGCTCGAAACGCATACCGGTGTAGGTCTCGACGTAGTTGCGCAGCGGCACGCCGTACTGCAGGCCGTGGCTCAGGCTGATGGCGAGCGCATCGATGATGCCAGCGAGGGTCGAGCCCTGCTTCGACATGCGGATGTAGACCTCGCCGGGACGACCGTCGTCGTACTCGCCAATGGTGACGAAGCCCTTGCAATCAGCGACTCGGAAGTCGAAGGTGCGGCTACGACGGTTGCGAGGCAGACGCTCACGGACCGGCTTGTAGACGATCTTCTCGATGACTTCAGTCACCTGAGCAGCGGGAGCGACCTCGGCGGTGGCGACTGCGGCGCCAGCGGCGGCAGCGATGCCGGCGTCGGTGTTGGCTTCTTCGCCATCACCCTTCTTTGCCATGCTGAGGGGCTGAGCGACCTTGCAGTTGTCGCGGTAGATGGCAATGGCCTTGACGCCCATGCGCCACGCGTCGATGTGGAGTTGCTCGACCTCTTCGACCGTGACCTCTTCAGGCATGTTGACGGTCTTGGAGATGGCGCCAGAGATGAAGGGCTGGACAGCCGCCATCATCTTGACGTGGCCGAGGTAGTGGATGGGGTTGTCGCCCATCGAGCAAGCAAAGACGGCGGTGTGATCGGGGTTGAGCCCCGGAGCGCCGAGGATGGTCTTGTTTTCGTCGACGTAGTCGGTGATTGCGGTGACCTGATCATCGGTGTAGCCGAGACGACGCAGCGCACGAGGCACCGACTGGTTCACGATCATCATCGTTCCGCCGCCGACGAGCTTCTTCATCTTGCAGAGGCCGAGGTCAGGCTCGATGCCCGTGGTGTCACAGTCCATCAACAAGCCAATGGTGCCCGTGGGCGCAAGCACGGTGGCCTGAGCGTTACGGGTGCCGACTCGGGGAGCCATCTCGACTGCGGCATCCCATGAACGCTGGGCGGCGGCGAGGATGGCGTGCGGAGCAAGGTCTTCGTCGATCGTGGCGACGGCCTCTTGATGCTGGCCGAGCACACGATTCATGTGCTCTTCGTTTTCGGCGTAGCCGGCGTGAGCACCCATACGAGCAGCGGTCTTGGCTGAGGTCTCATAGGCACGGCCGGTCATGAGAGCAGTGATCGAGGCGGCGTACGCCCGGCCCTCTTCGGAGTCGTAGGGAAGGCCGAGGTTCATCAGCAGTGCGCCGATGTTGGCGTAGCCGAGGCCGAGCTGACGGAACTTCAGCGAGTTCTCACCGATCCGCTTCGTGGGGTAGTCGGCCCGGCCGACGATGATTTCCTGAGCGGTGAAGAAACAGTCGATGGCCGACTCGAAACCGTCAACGTCGAAGGTGTCGTCGTCGTCGAGGAAGGTGAGGAGGTTGAGGCTGGCGAGGTTGCACGCCGAGTTGTCGATGTGCATGTATTCCGAGCAGGGGTTCGAGCCGTTGATCTTGCCGGTGTTGGCCGAGGTGTGCCAGCGGTTGATCGTGGTGTCGTACTGCATGCCCGGATCGGCGCATTCCCAGGTGGCCTGGGAGAACTGGCGCATGAGGTCACGAGCCTTGACGGTGCGGATGATCTCGCCGGTGGTGCGAGCAACGAGTTCCCAGTCGCCGTCGTCGACCACGGCCTGCATGAACTCGTCGGTGACCCGGATGGAGTTGTTGGCGTTCTGGTACTGGATCGAGTGGCTGTCAGCGCCATCGAGATCCATGTCGAAACCGGCTTCGCGAAGGACACGGGCCTTGCGCTCTTCGGTGGCTTTGCACCAGATGAACTCTTCGACATCGGGGTGATCGATGTCGAGCATGACCATCTTGGCGGCACGGCGGGTCTTGCCACCCGACTTGATGGTGCCAGCGGAGGAATCAGCGCCACGCATGAAGCTGACCGGGCCGGAAGCCGTTCCGCCACCCTTGAGCATTTCGGCGCTCGAGCGAATGCGGGACAGATTCACGCCTGCGCCAGAGCCGCCCTTGAAGATCGTGCCTTCCTCGACGTACCAGTTGAGGATGTCATCCATCTTGTCTTCGACCGAGAGGATGAAACAGGCAGATCCCTGCTGAGGAACGCCCTTGACACCAATGTTGAACCACACGGGTGAGTTGAAGGCACCGCGCTGGTTGATGATGTGGAACTTGAGCTCGTCAGAGAACGCCTGAGCCTCTTCTTCATCGATGAAGTAGCCGCCTTCACGACCCCAGGTGGTCACGGTGTCGACGACACGGTCAGCGACCTGCTTGAGGCTGGTTTCACGCTCGGGCAAGCCCTGCGTTCCACGGAAGTACTTCTGGGCGAGGATGTTGGTTGCGTTGACCGACCAGGTGCTGGGCACTTCAACGTCGAGTTGTTCGAAGGCAACCTCGCCGGTCTTCCAGTTGGCGATGCGAGCATCGCGCTTTTCCCACGTGACGGTGTCGTAGGGGTGAACTCCAGCAGTGGTGAAGTGGCGGCGGATGCCAATGCCAGCAGTACCAGCGGCGAGGTGTTCGGGTGCGAGTGCCATGAATGCTCCGTGTGAAGGGTTAGATGTTCAGCGAAAATGTGTGCGGGGTGGGTTGCGCTGGCGAGTTGAAGTCACCTGTGTATACAACCGGTGGAGAGGGTGGCGGCTTCCATCTCGTACCGCCTTTGGCTGCGTCCGGGCGCACCGAATTCGCTCCTCGAACACGGCTGTGAGCGAGGGACACGTACAGATTTGCGGTGTGTTGATGACTCCTTGTCGAACTGCTGTTCGATGGGGAGACACCTACTCGATGCAAGCCGCTTGCAGAACGCAAGCCCCGATGACAGCCAGGCCGCCACTAGATGTTGTGCCACGGGAACCAGGTGACGCCGATGGGCGCACAAGATGTGGATTGGTGATTACACCATCGTAATTACGACGATGTCAACGTTTGCCGAAAATTCTTTCGAATCTCTCCGCCGAAGCAACGGTGACCCCCGATGTCATGGACATTTTGGCTCACCGCCAGTGGGCAACGACCACAAACTGGTCGTCGCTCACCGGAGTGCCGGCACCCGAAGCAGTTGGGTCCAGGTCCGCTCGTCTACGCACATTTTCGTACGCACACAACTCGCCCATCAGCACGAAACCGTGCCCTCATTCCGCTACTTCGGGCCACCGGCCACGTGGTCAAGAACGTAGACAGTCGAGCCTGTGGATCAAAAGTGGATGGCCCTGTGTCTTTGTACTTTTTCCTGTGGATTGCGACCCGAATCTGGGGATGAAACGTGGATCGTCACCGAATGCGCACGGCCGCTCACCCATGGGAACGAGTGCTCGAAGCGGCGACAAGCACAGGGCCCCGAAACGCCGTCCGCCAACTCGACCAATGCTCTGGCACGATGGCCTCATGACCCTGCGCTCCTTCGCCGTCGACGACGCCATCGACCCCATCGAGGTCGTACCGCTCGAGCACCGGTCCCACGCCGATGAGCGACCATGGCTGTTCACCAACATGGTCGCCTCCCTCGACGGCGCCACCGCCGTCGACGGACTCTCCGGAGCCCTGGGTGATGACGACGACCGCTCGATGTTTCGCGCTCTTCGCGCATCGGCCGATGCCATCCTCGTCGGCGCAAGCACCGCCAACGCCGAGGGCTATCGGCCACCGGTCCTGTCCCCCGAGATCACCGCAAGCCGAGCATCGAACGGTCGGAACCCTCGTCCCATCGTCGCCGTGGTCTCAGCCTCGCTTTCGATCAACGCAGAACTTCAACTCTTCAACGACCCGGGCTATCGCCCCATCGTCTTCACCGCTGAGCGGGCAAACAAGGACCGACGCTCTGCACTCGCGGAACACGCCGAGGTCGTGGTGATGGGTTCGCACCAGGTCGACCTGACCGCAGCGCTCGATCACCTGGGCGCTACGGGACATCGCACCGTGCTCAGTGAGGGCGGACCGACGCTGAATGGCCAACTCATCCGAGCTGGCCTCATCGATGAATGGAATCTGACACTCGCCCCCCTTCTGGTGGGCGGCAACGCTCCTCGCCCCGCTCACGGTCCCGAGCGAGATGACAACGCAGCCACCCCTCTCGAAGCCGACCAACTACCCGACTACGAACTCGCTCGACTCTGGCGCGGCGAGCGAGCCATCTTCAGTCGTTGGGTCAAGCCAACGTGATCGCCGATCGAGGCGACATCAGTCGCCCTCGGTGCGAGCCGCGAGGCCTCGACGAACGAGATCTTCCGCCAAGCCTTCTGCCGTTGGACGCAAGCTGACAGCAGCGGCATAGTTCCGACGTGCGGCCATGACATCACTGCCGTACACCGCTGATCGGTTGTACCCGAGAAGCGCTCGTCGGTAGACACCATCGTTCTGGATCCCGGTGTAACCCCGGCAGAGGTGTTCAGCTGCGGCATAGGCAGCGTCGTAGAGGTTGTGGGGATCACGAACGCCGTCAGCATTGCCATCGAGCCCGTAGATCTCCCAGCTGGTTGGGATGAACTGCATCGGGCCAACGGCGCGATCCCATTCGGTGTTGCCGTCCAAGGCCCCACCCTCGGAGTCAGCAATCGCGGCGAACGGGTCGCCGTCGAGCACTGGTCCGAGTATTTCACCGGAGGTCCGACCGTCTTGGCCCACCGTGTTGCCGCCGTAGGAACCGTGGCGTGATTCGATCAGGCCGACACCGGCCAACTGATCCCAGGAGATCCCGCAACCCGAGCGGCGCTCTGCCATCTGGATCGAAGCCCGGAAGTAGGCATCGATCACGACCAGCGACATATCGGTCCCCGGCACCGATTGACCAGCCACCGCCAGTTCGAGCTGGGGCCGCAAGTCCTCGATTCGCTGATCAGCGCCTTCCAGATCGGCAATGGCCTGTTCGAGGTCGGCGTTCGCCACCTCGATCCGATCTGCGATGGCTGCTGCCAGATCCTCCGCCTCGACCCGAGCTTGGCGAGCGTGCGACAGCGCCGCCCTGGCTGCGGCATAGCGCTGTTGCACCACTTCGGCGGCAGTGTCAGACAGCTCCGGCAACGGGCTCATGGCACCGTCGACGGTCAGGCGAGCGAGATCGACCTGTTCAGAGTCAAGGAAGCTGTCGACGGCGAACACTCCTAGTCGACCGAACTCTGTTTCGGCCGCCACTTCGGCGTCATCCTCGGTGGCCATCCGGTCCGCAACCACGACACGTTGAGACCACGATTCGAGGCGGGCTTCGCTTCGGCGGGCCAGACCCTCGAGCCTGCGATCCTCGGCGTTGAGCGACTGATTCATGGCCAGGCTCAGACTCGCCCGCAACTCGTTCAACCGGGCGGAGACCGGCATGACCTGAGCAAGGACATCTGGGTGAAAGATCTGGGATTCCGGCAACAACTCAGCGAGCGTGAACTCCCTGACCTCTGGCTGCACGATCACTTCTTCGTCTTGTTCTTCCGCTGCGCCAGCGAGACCCGCACCGGGCGCCAGGGACCCAAAGGTCGCGACGAGGCTCAACGCAAGCGCGCCCACACGTCGCCGGAAAAGAAAGTCCATCCCGAGAACATCGGCAAACAACCCGTTGGAGTTGAGGCCAACAGTGGGGTCAGACCATCGCGATCAGGAGGGAGCGGGAGCCTGATCTCGCTTGATCAGCGACATCTCACGCTCGAAGTCTTCGACCCCACGGAACCCCTTGTACACACTGGCGAATCGCAGCGCCGTGACGTCGTCGACCCGACGAAGATGCTGCAACACGGTCTTGCCGATCGCTTCTGAGCTCACGACGTCGCCGACGAGACGAATCTCATCCTCGACCGATTCCACCACGGCGTCGATGGCTTCGAGGTCGAGCGAGCCACCTTTCGCTGCGGTGGTGATGCCACGAACAATGGTGGCCCTGTCGAAGTCGACTTTGCGGCCGTCTCGCTTGATCACGTGGAGTTCGGCGTGCTCGAAACGCTCGAATGTGGTGAAGCGAGCACCACAAGATGCGCAGGCTCGACGCCTTCGAATGGCTTTGCCATCATCGGCGGCACGCGAATCGACCACACGGGTGTCTTCAGTATCGCAGCTACGACATCGCATTGATGGAAACGATAACGCCGCGGACCCAACCCGAGGTGTCAGATCGGCGACGATCGAGAGGGCGTCGCCACCGCAGCGCACGACCTCAGCCGGCGGCTGGAAGGACCAGAACCTGGCCCACATGAAGCTCGTATCCGCCATTCACCGAGGCAAGCGAACGGGCAAATTCGACGGGGTCGATGCCCGGCTCGACTCGAGCGGCGATCGAGGCCCACGAATCGCCGTCGACAACGGTGACGGTTTCTGAAACCAGCGAAGCAGCAGCGCTCGGCGCCGAGGATTCGGTGAGGGTTTGCCAGTCAGATGCAGGTGGCGCCCCCTGCACACCGCGGACCAGAACCACCAGCAGCAATGTCGCCATGATCGCAACCACGGCAACGATCGCCAGCGGGTCGGTTGCCGACGTGGTCTCGGCCCGCACCAGACGAAGGTGTCGAGGCCGTGGAGAGACCGGCCGCTCGAGGGGGGCCGGAGCAGAGTGAACGTGTGCGGGGTGGAGAACAGCAACCATGACGACCAGTTTCCTCAGAGGGTGTGACAGTCCCGGAAGGGACCACTCGTGGACGAGTGAGTCGGAGCCGCCGACGCAAAGGTGCAGCGGCCCCGACCCCGCTCGATTTGCTGCCCCCAGCAACTCCGACCGAACGAGTGTTCGCACAGTCAACACGAACAGTCGTTCGATCACAACCCTCCTTTCGAACAATTGTTCGCTCGGCCGCCGAACTCACCCAGAGCCGAACAATTTCAGGGAAAGCGAACACTTGTACCCTGTCGTCTGCCATACTCTCCAAACACACGTTCGATCGTCCTTGCGACGCGAGAAACCCTCGCAGCTCGATCGTTCGTAACAAGATCGATCCCAGCAAGATCAGTCGCAACACAATCAGTCGCAGCACAATGAAAGGGAGGCCGACATGGGAGAGCACAAACTCACCGAGCGGCAGCAGGCCATTCTCGAGTTCATCTCGAGTCAGATGCGAGACCGTGGGTATCCGCCGTCGGTGCGAGAGATCGGCGCCGAAGTCGGCCTCACGTCTCCATCGACGGTGCATTCTCATCTCGCCACCCTGCAGAAGGCTGGCTACTTACGACGAGATCCCTCCAAGCCTCGAGCCATCGAGGTTCGCTGGGATTCGAATTCGGGCGCATCCGACATCGAACGTCGTCCTGTGCGCCACGTTCCCCTCGTTGGTTCCGTGGCCGCAGGAACCGATGTGCTCGCCACCGAACAGATCGAGGAGACCTTCCCGGTCCCAGCCGATCTCACCGGCGACGGCGATCTCTTCATGCTGCGAGTGCGCGGCGACTCGATGATCGATGCAGGCATCTTCGACGGTGACTACGTCATCGCTCGGGTCCAGAACGAGGCCAAGAAGGGCGACATCGTCGTCGCTGGTATTCCTGGCGAAGAAGCCACCGTCAAGACCTACAGCGTCGACGCCAAGAAGGGCCAGGTCGTACTCCTTCCGTCGAATCACGCCCTCAAGCCCATGCGGTTCGACCCCTCCGAGGTACAGATCTTCGGCAAGGTCGTCACCGTGATGCGCCGACTCTGACGCTGACGAGCTCATCGCAAAACCCGAAGGGCCCGAGCATCTGCTCGGGCCCTTCGTTTGTTTTCCGTCGTGCATTCGAGAAGCGCCAACCGGCGGTGACTACTCAGCGAGGATGCTTGCCACCATGCGCTCAGCTTCATGTTCGGACCGCTGCTTCAGCGAGGTCTCAGCGATGTGGTCGACTTCATCATCGGTGAAGCCCGCCATGGTGCGGAACTTGCGGGCGAGACGAATGGGCGAGTCGTCCTCTTCACCACGCTGGCCTCGGAAGTTGAACAGGCCATCGACGACCTTCTGAAACTCGAGCGCTGCCTTGCGCCGTTCGGGATCGCCCTCGGTGACTGAACGCAACCACTTCGAGCCCATGCGAACGTGTGTGACCTCATCGGCCAGCATGTAGTCCTCGCAATACGACATGATCGGGTCGCCCATCTCGTCACCGAAGTCACGCATCTGGGTGAAGACGTCGATGGCAAGGCCCTCGAGTGCACGGTTCACCCCAGCAAGCCGGAAGACGGGGTCCTCGTGACACGCCGCTTCGAACAGCGTGGTTGATTCGACGTACTCGCCGAGTTCGCCGCCCATGTGTTCGGCAAGCTTGATCGAGATCTCGCAGTGTCGAGCCTCGTCCCAGCACTGGCGGGCCATGTCGAGCTTGAGCTCGTAGGGAACTTCTTCGGTGGAGAAGTCAAAGGCGGTTCGTCCCGCCCCTTCGAGGGCTTGGATCTCGCCGACGAAGATGCCGTGCATCCGGCGTCGGGCGCGGTCAGCCACGTCCTCAGCAGCAGGATCGACGAAGCCGAGGTCCATCTGGTTGCGGGTTTCGGCGAATCGTTGTTCGGTGTCTTGTCGATTGAAGCGATCGTCGCGAGCTAGTGCTGACGGCGGAATGTTCTTGCGCATGTGGTGGTCCCAAGGTCGACGTACCCTGGAACAGTACTACGACGGGGGTGACCCATGCCACAAAACCTTGCTCCCGTGGCCCCCTCGGGGCTTCCCATCGAGCCTCACCTGCCGGGAATCCAACAGGCGGTCATCGACGGGGCGCTCGTCCTGACCGCAGCGCCAGGTGCAGGCAAGTCGAGCCTGGTGCCGATCGCCGTCAATGCAGCAATCGAGCACCTCTCCCCCAGTGCGGGCCGTGTCGTCATGCTGCAACCCCGCCGCTTGGCGGCCAGAGCCACCGCCAACAGACTGGCGATGTTGCTCGGCGAGCCGTTGGGTGAGTCTGTCGGGGTGACCATGCGAGGCGAGCGTGTGGATGGCCGCCGGATCGAGGTCGCCACCGAAGCCATTCTCACGAATCGGCTGCAACGCGACCCTGAGCTCGCTGGCATTGGTGCCGTCATCTTCGACGAGTTCCACGAGCGCAATCTGCACAGCGACATCGGTCTTGCCATGGCGCTCGAGGCCAGAGACGCGCTGCGGCCAGACCTGCGCATCGTGGTGATGTCGGCCACGATCGATCCAAAGCCCATCGCTGAGCTGCTGGGTCCGGCCACCACCATCCTCGACGTCGAGGGCCGGGTGTTTCCCATCGAGACCGAGTACCGCCCTCGGCCAACGCCGGCAGCGTGGCCAGAAGCTGTCGCTGGTGCCACGATCGATGCCGCTCGTCGGGTCAACGGCGACGTGCTCGTGTTCGCTCCGGGACGCTACGAGATCGAGGCCGTCGTCGATCGGATCTCCGCCCGGGTCGATGCTGACGTGATCGCCCTGCACGGGTCGAGCCCGAGCGACGTGCATCGATCGGTACTGCAAGAGGCAAGCCGGCGCAGAGTGATCGTGGCCACATCGATCGCTGAGACTTCGGTGACCATTCCGGGCATCGAAGCCGTGGTCGACGGCGGCCTTGCCCGCCGCCCTCGCCACGATCCAGCCACCGCCACCAACCATCTCGTCACCGAGTTCGTCAGCCGGTTCTCGGCCGACCAGCGCCGCGGCCGGGCGGGCCGAACACAGCCAGGCATCTGTCTTCGGATGTGGTCGGCTGGGGACCACGCACTGCTGTCAGATCAGGCTGCCCCCGAGATCACCGACGGCGACCCGATCCAGATTGCAGCTGAACTCCTGCGCTGGGGCGACCTCGACGGCGAACAGTTGCGTCTGATCGACCGGCCAGACCCAGCTCGCCTGGCGGTGGCTCGCGACTCGATGGAGTGGTGGGGAATCACGCAGAACCAGCGCCTCACCGATCGAGGCGGCGCCATCCTCGCATTGCCGGTCCACCCCCGCATCGGCGCGCTGCTGGAGACGGCGGCTCGGCTCGGCGACACCAAGCTGATCACGGTTGCCCTCGAGACCGCAGCAGTGCTCGAGGACTCCCGCTTCCCCTCCAACGACGATCTCGAAGCCGAGGTCAAACGGCGTCGCAAGGATCACGAGGTCACCCGAGCCATCCGTCGGCTCGAGCCGCTGCTGGACCGGTTTCGAAACGACGCCTCCGACCGGCAACAGGTCGTTCCGGCCTCACTCCCCCAACTCTTGGCGCTGGCGTGGCCAGACCGGATAGCACTGCCGCGATCCGACGACGCGGGCCGGCTCCTCATGGCCAATGGGCGCGAGGTCAGACTCGAATCGAGCAGCATGTTGCGCGGCGCCGAAGCCCATGTGGTGGTCGACACCACGGTGGTCGAGTCCTCCGGCAGGGTCCGACGAGCGGTTCCCATCGAACGCGCCGACATCACCCGCTTCCATCAGCCGATCACCACCGAGATCGTCGAGTGGAATCGGTCAGACAAACTCGTGGCGAGCAGGCAGCGACGCCATGGCGCGATCACGCTGCACTCCGAGCCGCTCGCCAAGCCGAGCCCTGCTGCCATCCAAGAGGCCCTTCGCGTCGGCCTTCGTCTGCGCGGCTTGGAGGTGTTTCGTTGGTCAGACAAACACAAACTGATTCGAACCCGCCTGGCGTGGCTGCACGAACAGGACAACTCGTGGCCGCCGGTCAGCGACGAGGCCCTACTGGCTGACCTCGATCGTTGGCTCGACCTTGCTTCGATCAAGACCATCGGGGCGCTCCGGTCGGTCCAAATCGGTCCCAAGTTGCTCGATCTCCTCGATTGGGAACAACGTCGAGCATTCGACGAACTCGCTCCGCTGGAGATGATCACACCTGTTGGCCGGGCCAAGAGCATCGATTGGAGTGGTGAGCGCCCGACCTGGCCAGTGCGGGTGCAAGACCTCTTCGGACTCGACACCCACCCCACCATCGGGCCCCGTTCGGTACCGCTCACGGTCGAACTGCTCTCACCAGCTGGTCGCACAGCGCAAACGACCACCGACCTGCCGGGCTTCTGGCGAGGTTCGTATGCAGCGGTACGAGCCGATCTGCGGGGCCGCTACCCCAAGCACGCCTGGCCAGAAAACCCACTCGCTCCGTCATGAAGTACACGCGAAATCCCCGAACTGCGGCACTGAGCCCTCACTTTTGAGCATCAGACTCCGCAGAACGGGAGGGATTGGTCAGGTGACGAGAGCCAGGAGTGCGGCGTAGGTCCGCTCGATCGAAACTCGCTCGAGTTTCTCGTGCTTGGTGTGTGCAATCGTTGCGTCGCCGGAACCGAAGTTCGTGGCTGGAAGGCCGTGCTCGGCAAAACGAGCAACGTCGGTCCAACCCAGCTTGGCCTTCACCTCGAGATCGTTGTCGTCTCGCAAGCGCTGCAGCAACGGATGACCCAAAGACGGCGGGCAAGCGTTGGTCCGGTCGATGACCTCGACGGTGTCGCCCTCTTCGACGTGGTCCGCAAGCAGGGACCGAACCCAGGCCTCGGCTTCATCGATGGAACGGTCCGGGGCATACCGGTGGTGGATACGCAGCATCGCGCTGTCGGGCACCACGTTGCCTGCGACACCGCCCTCGACGTGAACGGCCTGCAGTGACTCGATGAACTCGCACCCGTCGATCACCGGACGGCGCGCCTCGTAGTCGGCAATCGCGGTGAGTGCCCCAGCCATGCGGTGGATGGCGTTGTGTCCCATCCACGGGCGGGCGGTGTGGGCCCGAGCGCCAGCAAAGGTCACTTCGAACCGCATCGTGCCCTGGCAGCCGGCCTCGATGTCGCCGTTGGTGGGTTCGCCGAGAATGGCACAGTCGCCTTCCATCAGGTCGGGGCGTTCGGCGTAGAGCTCGATCAGTCCGTTGTGCACCTGAGCGACCTCTTCTCTCGCGTAGAACACGAACGTCAGATCGACCGCAGGCTCGGTGACCGTGCGAGCGATTTCGAGGAAGCAGGCAAGGCCGCCCTTCATGTCTGTCGAACCAACGCCCCAGAGCGTGTCGCCTTCGATCCGGGCGATGGCGTTGGTTCCGTTCACCAGATCCTCGGCCTCCACCACGGGCACCGTGTCGGTGTGACCAACGAGCAGCAAGCGCTGTTCTCGACCGAGGTTGGTGCGAGCCACCAGGTTGTCGCCGACACGTTCGACGGTCAGATGCGCTCGACCCCGCAGGTCGGCTTCGAGCCAATCCACGAAGGGGCCCTCCTCGAACGACACCGAAGTGTGGTCGACGAGTTCGGCAGTCAAGGCAAGCAGGTCAGTCACAGGCCGCAGGATACCCGTGGCGCGAGATACGCCGAGAACCCGTCCCTCGTCTCACGTGATGCTGCACCGCGCTGGATACCGATACCTGGTTACAACACGAGCGGTGCACCAAGCCCCCGACGGATCGCTCTACGTCAGCACCAGCACCGGCAACGACCGCATCATCCGAGTCACGCCGACACGCTGACCACTGGTTCAGAGGCCGAGGCGTTGGGCGGCGAGGTTGAGGCGGTCGTCCGGCTGCACCATGGCCACCCGGATGTGGCCAGCGCCAGCATCGCCGTAGAACTCACCGGGGCTCACGAGCACGCCTGCCTCACGGGCCAGACGTTCGGTCAGGGCCCAGGCATCGCCGTCGGGAGCTGCTGCCCACAGATAGAAGCCACCACCCGGCATGTCAGCCTGGACGCCGACGACGGCAAGCATCTCTCGGCCGAGCTCGAGCCGCTTGCGGTAACGCTCCCGCTGCTCGACCACGTGGGTCTGATCAGCAAACGCCGCCACCGCTGCGTGTTGGACCGGTCCCGGTGGCATGAAGCCGGCGTGCTTGCGCACCTCGCCCAGGTAATGCACGAGATCGCTGTCGCCTGCATAGAACCCGGCGCGTGCGCCAGCGAGATTCGATCGTTTCGACAGCGAATGCACCGCCAGAACACCGTCGGTGCCGTGCTGCAAGATCGACTGCGGTTCGCCGGTCCACGTGAACTCGATGTAGCACTCATCGCTCAGCACAGCCACGTCGTTGGAACGGCCCCAGGCCGCAGCGGCGGCGAGATCATCGATACCACCAGCCGGGTTACCCGGGGTGTTGATCCAGAGGCACAGCGCCCGCTCGACGTCGGCAGGATCGATCGCTGACAGATCGATTCTCCACTGATCGTCTACGGGCACAGGCACGGCCCGGCAGTTGGCGAGACGGGCACCCATTGCGTAGCTCGGGTACGACACCGCCGGATACAGCACCGTGTCGAGGTCTGGTCGTCTCAGACGAAGCCAATGTGGGATGCCAGCGACCACTTCTTTCGAGCCGATGGTTGCCCGAACGTCGTCGGCGGTGATCTCGGTGCCGGCGATTCGATTCAGCCAACTCGAGGCAGCCTCGCGAAAGACCGGAAGGCCGATCGATGGCGGGTAGCCCCGCTCGGAATCTGAGGACCCGAGCGCCTCGACCACCGCAGTTGGCGGCGGGTCGAACGGCGTTCCGATCGAGAGATCGATGACGCCCCCGTCGTGCTCGGCGGCAATGACCTTGATCGGATCGAGCCGATCGTACGGATACGGCGGTGGAACGAACGGCTCTTGGGCCTCCGCACGACTCATTCGAGGCCTCCCTTGGCGGCGATGATCTTCACGATGACGTCGCTCAACCGCTTGGCTGAGGCATCTTCCAAACGAGCAACGACCCGCATACCGTCCTCCTCCGAGGTCTCGCTGACCACTTCACCTTCGCGGTGTACCGCAGCCAACTGGTCACCCCGGGCCCACGGAACGAAGACCTCGAAGAGCGTGGTCTGCTCGCGAAGTTTGTTCGCCAACGCTTCGAGCAGTTCTTCAATCCCCTCACCGGTTTGGGCCGACACAGCCACAGCACCGGGATGCTGGGTGGCCAGCCGCTGGGCCGCACCCGGGTTGCCCTCGGCGTCGAGACCGTCGGCCTTGTTGAAGACCAGCAGTTCTGCCACTTCTTCGGCATCGATCTCGGACAAGACGTTGCGAACCGCATCCATGTTGCCCTGAGGGTCAGCGGCAGTCCCGTCGACGACGTGGATCAGCAAGTCGGCATCGCCAGCCACCTCGAGGGTGGACTTGAACGACTCGACCAGCTGGTGAGGAAGCTTGCGCACGAAACCAACGGTGTCGGTCAGCAAGATCTGCTCACCACCATCGAGCTGTGTCTTGCGAGTGGTCGGGTCGACGGTGGCGAACAGTCGATCCTCGGCCCGCACGTCAGCGCCGGTGATGGCATTGAGCAGCGTCGACTTGCCGGCATTCGTGTAGCCGACGATCGAGACCGTCCGATACGGCGAGCGATGCCGCGCCTTGCGTTGGTTGGCCCGACGGTCTGAGATACTGACCAGGTCGCGCTCGAGCTTGTGCATACGGCGCACGAGACGACGTCGATCGACTTCGAGCTGGGTCTCGCCGGGGCCTCGGGTGCCGATGCCGCCGCCCTGCTGGCTGAAGTCCTTCTTACCGCGCAGGCGAGGCAGGCGATAGCGTAGCTGAGCCAACTCGACCTGCGTCTTGCCCTCGGCCGACGTGGCGTGCTGAGCGAAGATGTCGAGGATCACAGCGGTGCGGTCGAGCGCTGTGCGGTCGAGGATCTTCTCGAGGTTGTACTGCTGGGCGGGAGTCAGCTCATCGTCGAAGACCACCGTGTCGGCGTCGATCGCGATCGCTGCTTCCTTGATCTCGTTGACCTTGCCCTTGCCCACGAATGTGGCGGGGTCAGGACGGTCACGTTTCTGCGTGAGGCGCTCGAACGCATCAGCGCCTGCGGTATCGACCAGTAGCGCCAACTCATCGAGGGAGGCCTGGGTCTCGAGCTCGGTCTGACCGCTGAGCGTCATGCCGACGATGACGATGCGCTCTCGGAAGCTGCGGTCGAGGAAGCCGGCCTCATCGTCGAATGCGTCGCGACCGAAGTCTTCGAGGCCGCCACGGTGGGTGCCGATGCCATCAACAACGAGGTCACCGCCGGACGATCCCCAATCAGCATCGTCGTCGGGATTGTCGACGTCGTCGATGCCGAGATCTGGTTCGTTCACTTCGGTCATGTTGCGCTCCCGCTCGAACCGTCGTTGGGTGAGAGGTCGCCATCGAGCACAACGACACCGACGAACTCGGCGGGGCCGGTCAGGAACACGGTCCCACCTGCAGTGCCGTCCTCGGCGACCTCGGTGACCTCGATGCGAGCCGACCCTCCGGGCATCAACACATCCACCGAGGCTTCGGTCAATCCCCACTGGTTTGCAGCCCATCCCGCTGCACAGGCCCCGGAACCGCAAGCTTCGGTGTAGCCAGCACCCCGCTCCCATACAGAGAGGCGGATCGTCGACCGGTCGACCACATCGATCAGGTGCACGTTGACGCCCTTGGGGTAGTCGGCTTCGACAACGGGACCGATCATGGTCACGTCATGTGCTGAAGCGTCGGCCACCAAGGCAACCAGGTGGGGGTTACCGATCTCGACCGAGATCTGTCGTTCGACATCGACCCCGACCTCGGCCCACCGCTGCGAGACCTCGCCCACTTCGGTGGCTGGTCCCATGTCGACACGGACCTGCGCCACGGGGTGGGCTGGCCAAACCTCGAGGGTGCGCACTCCCCCGTCGGTCACCACGCTGAACGTGACGGGCTCGAAGGTCTCGACGTGAGCAGCCAGGGCTTGACCCAAACACCGAAGTCCGTTGCCCGATACCTCGGGCCGGCTGCCATCACTGTTCCACAGCACCATCTGCCATGAACCGTCGGGATTGGGCCCGTCGTTGGTCCTCACCGCGCTGATGAGGCCGTCGGCGCCGATACCACGACGGCGGTCGCACCAGTAGCGAGCATCTTCGGCGGTGAGTGGACGCCCGGGCTCCACTGCGATCAAGAAGTCGTTGCCGAGTCCGTGGTGTTTGGTCGCAGTGATCGTCAATGCTTCGATCGGAGCGGAGGGCGAGTTTGGCGTGGCCGTGGTCAAGTGGCCCATTGTCGCATCATTCAGAGCCGAAGCCATCGGTTTTGCACCTCGGCGACGACGGCCTCGGTCAACGCCGGCTGGTCGGCATCGACCGGGATCCAGTGGATGCGCGTGTCTCGGCCAAACCAACGCTGTTGACGACGGGCGAAGCGGCGGGTTCGACGCCTGGCTTCATCAAGCGCCTCGTCGAGTGTCGAGGACCCCTCGATGTGGGCGATGAGCTCGCGATACCCGAGCCCCTGGCGGGCGTTGCGCGACAGGCCGTCCGGTCGGTCGAGCAGACGCTGGACTTCGTCGAGGAAACCGGCGGCCATCTGCTGTTCATAACGAAGGTCGATGCGAGCGTCCATGAACGTCCGGTCGATCTGCAACCCGATGATCTGGAACCGGGAGGGCGGAAAGGCGTCCATCCCCGGCCCGAACGACGAGAACGGCAGACCAGATCCGAGACAGACCTCGAGAGCCCGCACGACTCGGCGACGGTTGTTTGGCTCCATCTTGGCCGCGGCGATCGGGTCGAGCGCACGAAGCTCGGCCCACATGCTGAGCGTGCCGCTTTCCGGCCTCGCATCGAGCTCGTCCCTGATCTCGGGGAACTGCCCGGGAATGTCGAGATCGTCGACAACGGCCTGGACATAGAGCCCGGTGCCACCCACCAGCAGCGGGACAGCACCTCGGCTCTCGATGTCGGAAATCGCGGCCTGGCACTCACTCTGAAACCGAGAGACGGTGTAGTCCTCAGAAGGATCGGCCACCCCGATGAGGTGGTGGGGAACGCCCCGCCGTTCGGCCATCGATGGGGCTGCAGTGCCGATCTCCATCTCGCGATACACCGCCATGGCATCGACCGAAACAATCTCGACTGGTGTGCCAGCTTCGGTGTTCCGAGCCGCAACCTCGATTGCCAGCGACGACTTTCCCGAAGCCGTCGGCCCAATGATCACCAACGGTCGGGGTGCTTGCCAAACCCCGGGTTTCTGACCCTCAGTTTCGATAGTTCCAGCCCCGGGTTCTTCGTTCACGAGGAAAGCTGCTTCGCGAGGAGTTGTTTGGCTAGCAAATAGTGATCGAGGCGGAGCAGCTCGGGATCTTGGCCGTAGGTGTCGTAGAACACGTAGACGGCTTCTGGACCAAGACTGCGATGAATGCTCTCGTGGGCAAACGCCAGATCCAGGTGCCGATCTGCGACCCGAACACCACCGAGGCCGACCCAACCCGCGAACACGCCTTGCTGGGCGATCATGTTCGGCAAGGTCGCGTTGCCGTGACAGATCACCAGGTCTTCGACCTCAGGCCGACCCTCTCGCCAGAGCTCCAGCAGTTTCTCACCCGAGTACCGCTGATATGGCTCGTCGACTTCACCGAGACCCGAGGCCACGTTGGCACCAGCAACGGCATCGAGCGCAGCCCACCCGCTTTCGATGCTCGATGGAGCAAGCTGGATCGGCAGCGCATGCAGCTCTCGCAGTGCGTTGCCAGCGACCTCGGCCAACGAGCCAACATCGCCATGCAGATCTGGTCGATGCGATGGCACTCCGGTGAGACGTCCACTGACGAGCCACGCCGAATCCTTGGTGTCGGAGCGCAGCAGTGGAGCCGCTGTGGCGACATGCTCACCGAGCCAGGAGGCGTTTGCGGCCGCAGCGTCGAGCTCACCCGCTCGATCGATGGGCACCGCCTTCACCGCACACGTTTCGGCGAGCCACACTCGGCCCGGATCGGCGCTCAGGGCTTCGACCACCAGCCAGTCAGCGGTCGAACCAGCGAGGTCGACAACATCGATCGGCGGTTCCGGCATCTCAGATTCGGCAGGGACGGGATCCACCCCGGCAGGCTACGGCGAGAGTTGCTCACGAAGCTGGGTCGCCCGGAGGAGCACTTCGATCACCAGCGATCGATCGATCGGCCGGCAAGGCTGACCAGCGCACCGGTCACCGTGACGGGGTCGACCACCATGTGCAAGTGCTCGCCACCGAGTCGAGTGGTAGCCCATCCTTCTTCCCTCGCCTGACGGAACGAGGGCCGGTACATCTCGCCGAGGGCGAGGTAGCCGAGGCCAACTTCGCCTGGAAGCTTCGGCGCAGGAATCGGCTGATCGAACACCGCTCTTGGAACCGGCTTCGCCTCGCTGAGGACCCGCTCGCGAGCTGCGTCATCAGGGAGCATGTCGGAGATCATTGGTCCCCACCAGCGATGCCATGGCGGCAGGTAGCCGTCTGGCCGCTCGAGCGCATCGAGGGTGTCCATGAACGGCGAGTCCCGTTCGGTCGGCACCACTCCGTCCTCTGGGGTGCGGCCGTTCACTGCGATGATCGAACTCACACCGTGCCCGAGTTCGAGCAAACGATCGGCGATCAGCGCCAGGCGCGGGGTTGACGCCGAGTGGGCAACAACGACCATCGGCATGTCGGTGGGTTCGGGCACCGACGCGATGACCGCTTCGAGCCAGGGCTCGATGTGGTCATCGTGGCGGGGCGTTGTGCGGTGTGTCGGCGTGACGACCACGTCCTGGCGAAGCCGCTCGAGCACATGGGCGACGCCAAACCACGACTCGGGCCCGAGCAGGAAGCTCGGGACCAAGATCCATCGGCGGCGAAGGAGGGAATGGTCGATGACACCCTTCCAGCCGGACTCCGGTTGTCGCTCGTGTGGCACGTGCTTTGTCCCTACTGCTCGGCGAATCCCTCCCGCCACGCGGGTGTGACCATAGTCACTTGACGCAGGTATCGACCAATCACAAAGCGACCGAGGCCGGGCTCGTGGCCCGGCCTCAGCATCAATTCGGTGTGACTGACTCAGCCTGCTTCTCGGGAACCCTGCGGGTTCCGCACCATTACTTCGCAATGGCGCACGCTCCGCAGACTGACTCCGTCAGCCTGCTTCGCTGTGCGTGACGGGCTGTTCGCCCATCCACTCGCGCAGGGTGTTCTTCAACTTGGTCTGCTGGATGAAGAGATCCTGCTCGGCGTCGGCCTCGCCGGCGGCCTGCGGAGCCTTGAGATAGAAGCTCAGCCATTCCTGCACACCGGACTGGCCGGCACGCATGGCGAGGTCCATGAAGAGGGCGAGGTCGAGCACGATCGGAGCAGCGAGGATCGAGTCACGACAGAGAAAGTCGATCTTGATCTGCATGGGGTAACCCATCCAGCCGTAGATGTCGATGGCGTCCCAGCCCTCTTTGTTGTCGCCGCGTGGCGGGTAATAATTGATGCGCACGACGTGGTCGATGTTGCCGTAGAGGTCGGGGTAGGTATCGGGCTGCAGGATCTTGTGCAGCACGCCGAGCTTCGACTCTTCCTTGGTCTTGAAGTTCTCTGGGGCATCGAGGACTTCGCCGTCACGGTTGCCGAGGATGTTGGTGGAGAACCAACCACGGAGCCCGAGCATGCGGGCCTTCAAGCCCGGAGCGATGAGGGTCTTGATGAGGGTCTGGCCGGTCTTGAAGTCCTTGCCGGCGATCGGCACGCCGCGGGTCGCTGAGAGCTCGAGCATGCAGGCCAGGTCGGTGGAGAGGTTCGGAGCGCCGTTGGCAAATGGCACGCCGCTCTGCAGAGCCGCGTAGACGTAGAGCTGGCTCGGCGAAATGTTGTCGTCGTTGTCCTTCATGCCTTGCTCGAAAGCAGCAACGGTCTCGTGAACGGCACTGGGCTGCTGGTAGGCCTCGGTCGAACCACACCAGACCATGACGAGTCGGTCACAGCCGTTCTCTTCGCGGAACTTCTCGATGTCTGCCATGAGAGCCATGGCCTGGTCCCACTTGTTGTCGATCTTCTTGACGCGGGTGCCGTCGAGGCGGCTGACCCACTTCGCATCGAACACGGCCTCCATGGCCACGATGCCTTCCATCTCGGCCGAGATCGGAGCAAGATCACGCTCTTCGAGAACACCAGCGGTTCGAGCCGCTTCGAGGGCGTTGGACGAGATCGGGTCCCAACCGCCGAAGACGATGTCGTCAAGGGTCGCAAGCGGAGCGAAATCCTTGATCAGCGGGCTGCGGCCCTCTTCGATCTTGCCAAGGCGAATGTGAGCCATCTGACTGACCGAGCCGATGGGAGCTTTACCTTCCTGGCGAGCCTGGAGCACACCGGCGATGAACGTGGACGCCACGGCACCCATTCCGGGGGTGAGCACGCCGAGCTTGCCAGTCGCCGGAGCGATGTCGAGGCCGTTGGTTTGCGGAGCGGGAGTTTCTGCCATGGACCAAATCTAAGAGTTAGTACATAGCAACCATGCTTTGTTCAGTAATACTGAACAAATATGCGCGAGCGCTCCCTGCCCCACGTCACCGTCCAGCAGCTCGACTACCTGGCTGCGGTTGCCGATGCCGACACCTGGGCAGAAGCGGCGAAAGGTCTCGGCGTCACGCCATCAGCACTGAGCCAGGGGCTCGCCGAACTCGAGCGACGCCTTGGTGTCGAACTGTTCGAACGTGTCGGTCGCCGACGTGTGATCGCCGAGCAGAGCGCGCCGGTACTGGCCTACGCCAGAAGTGTCCTGGCACAAACCGGCGACTTGGCCCGTTGGGTCGAACGCACACAGAGCGGAGCGACGGGATTGCTCCGGGTCGGCATGATCGATGCCGCTGCGATCGGCCACTACGCCCATGTGCTGCGCTCGTTTCGCATCGACCGCCCCGAGGTCGAGCTGACGCTTCGCGTCGCGCCTTCAGCCGACTTGCTCCGCTCGCTCGAGGCTGGCGAACTCGACATCGCCGTCGTTGTTCGGCCAGAGGAGCGCCCACCCGGCATCGAATGGGAGGACGTGATGGAAGAGCCGCTTGCCGTCTACGCCCCACCAGGCGTCGAGGCTGGTGACCCTTCGACGTGGGGTCCGTGGGTCTCGTTCAACGCTACGTCTCACACACGACAGCTCATCGCCAAGGCCGTCACCGATGCCGGCGCCCCGTTCGAGGTCGTCGCCGAGTCCAACCAACCGGACGTGTTGCGCGAGATGGTGAGGCTCGGGATGGGCTGGACGGTACTTCCCGTCATCCAGGCGGAAAATGAACCCGCTCCCCTGGTCCGTGCCCGTCACGAACCACTCTTGACACGCTGGCTCGTTGCCGCTCGCCGTGCGGGCTCAGTCGACAATCCGCTCGCCGACGCTTTGGTGTCAGAGTTCAGCTGACTGCCAAAGCAAGCCAGAACGCCGACATGCCAACGGCCAGCGTGACAGCAAGGTTCTTGGTCTTCCAAGCAACTGGTCCAGCAACGAGCAAACCAACGAGCTCGGGCAACGTCACACCACGATTCACTGCGTCTGGGTCTGCTACGAGCGTGACGGTGAGCGCACCAAGAACAGCGGGGGCGACATAACGCAATGCCCGCACCAGCCACGTCGGCAACTCAGCATCAGCCAGCGCAAGAATCAGCCCACCTCGCATTGCATAGGTGACGATGCCGACGAACAAGGCAGCGAGGAACGTCGTCGTGACGCTCATGTCGATCGCCGATCGAGTACGAGCTCGGCGACGTAACCGGCGGCGACGCCGCACCCAGCGCCGATCAACAGCCCGACGCGGTTCGGCAGTCCAAGAGTGGCGAAGCAGACCGAGGCACCAACCGCAGCGGCGATCACGCCGGGCCGGTTCGTGACACCGAAGATGACGAGGCCGGTGAACATGATCGCTGGAGCAAACCCGATCTGGATGCTCTCGGGAATGAAAGACCCGAAGAACAAGCCGAGGATCGTGACGGTGATCCACAGCGAGAAGAACATCGAGCCGGTGACGAGGTAGAAGCGACGGAAGTACGCCGGCTCGTCGTCAGCGTGCTGCATGGCCAGGGCAAAGACCTGGTCGACCAGTACATAGGGCGCCACCCAGCGGAACCAGCGAGGCTGCGGTTTGAAAATCGGCGACAGGGCGGCGGAGTACATGACGTGCCTTGCGTTGATCACCAGAGCGGCAGCGATGGCCGCCCAGATCGACGCCGTGCCCACCAGCGAGATGAACGCCAGTTGTGCAGCACCAGCGAAGATGGCCAGCGACGTGAACACGCCGACACCGTTGTTCAGCGGCGACTCCGAAATGGCCACGCCGAGCACGAAACCGAATGGCACCGCAGGGATCAGCAGCGGCGCCGATTCCTTGATGGCCTGGCGGCGGGCATGGGCCAGGTCTGGCCCGGTCGACGGCGAATGCACTGGCGCAGGATGGCAGCACTTCTCTTCAAACACGAGCGGATTTCGGCCCCTTTCCCCGCCCCTACGATGCAGGGATGAGCATCGACCCCGTGCCCCTCTCGGCCATCGAGTTCTCCGACAACGAGATCGTGCCGATCAAGGAGCTGACCGAGCTCTACGAGAGCGTCGATTGGACCTCCTACAGCGTCGATCCCGACGGCTTGGCACGAGCGGTCGACCGCTCCGACTACGTCATCACCGCTCGGGATGCCGACAGCAACCTCATCGGGCTCACCCGCTGTCTGACCGACGACGTGCACATCTGCGTGATCCAAGACGTGATTGTTCGGCCAGATCACCAACGCACCGGCATCGGCTCGGTGATGGTCGGCCGTTGCCTACGCATCCACGAACACGTCCGTCAGATCACGCTCTTGACCGACGACGAACCGACGACCCAGGCGTTCTACGACTCGCTCGGCTTCTCCCGCAGCGCCGACCACAACCTCGCCAGCTACATCAAGCTCGCCGACTGAACAGGGGTCGACTGAACAGGGGTCAGGTCCCAACAAGTACAAGTGGCGAAGCCAGCGAAGCGAACTTGTACTTGTTGGGACCTGACCCCTGAAGCCCTAGCCGTTGAGGACGGGGATCTTGGTGCGGTGCTTTGGTTTGTCGGTGATCTCGACGAGCTCGCCCATGAGGTACTGATGGGCGGCTTCGGTGACCCGGACATTGGCGAACGTGCCGATCTTCAACGGCTCGCTCGGGAAGTGCAGGAGTTTGTTCTGACGAGTGCGACCGGTGAGCACGTCTGGCCGCTTCTTGCTCGGACCCTCGACCACGACCTCTTCGATCAGCCCGATACGAGCCTGATGCTTGGCCAGCGCCGAACGCTCGATCACCGTACGCAGACGGGCGTAGCGGTCCTTGACGACTTCGGGGTCGCAGAACTTGTCTTGCATCTCGGCCGCTTCGGTACCGCCACGAGGCGAGAAGACAAAGGTGTAGGCACTGTCGAACTCGGCTGCTGCGGCCACTTCCATGGTGCGTTCGAAGTCGTCGTCGGTCTCGCCCGGGAAGCCGACGATGATGTCGGTGCTCACGGCGAGGTCGGGGATGGCAGCTCGAGCAGCGGCCAACTTGTCGAGATAGCGCGTACCCGTGTAGCCACGGTGCATCGCAGCCAGGATCGAATCCGAGCCTGACTGCAACGGGAAGTGCAGGTGGGGAACAACCGCCGGTGTCGAGGCCATGGCCTCGAACACATCTGGCGTCATGTCCTTGGGGTGCGGGCTCGTGTAGCGGACACGCCGCATGCCGTCGATTCCACCCACCTGGCGGAGCAGGTCAGCGAACATGGGCCGCAACTTCACGTCTTCGCCCCGCTGACGGGCAGCGATGGCAAGGTCTCGACCGTAGGAGTTCACGTTCTGGCCGAGCAGCGTGATCTCGACCACACCTTGGCGAGCCAGATGCTCGGCTTCGGCCACGATGTCGGCGATGGGGCGGCTGATCTCCACACCACGCACCGCAGGCACGATGCAGAAGGCGCAGTTGTTGTCGCAGCCGATCTGGATCGTGAGCCAAGCGGAGTAGTCGCTCTCTCGCTTCACCGGCAGAGCCGAAGGGAATGCCTCGGCCTCGTCGAGCGCTGCTTCTTCCCAGATCTCGGTGACGGGGCCACCCTCGCGAGCCTGCGCCATGAGGTCCATCGCCCGGTGCACGTTGTGCGTCCCGAACACGACGTCGACGTGACCGGCCCGTTCCTGGATGACGTCACGGTCTTTCTGGGCAAGGCATCCAGCGACCACGATCTGGAGATCGGGATTGTGTTGTTCCTTGGTGACCTTCAGATTGCCGAGCGCCCCGTAGAGCTTGTTGTCGGCGTTCTCCCTGATGCAGCAGGTGTTGAGCACCACAACGTCAGCTTCGAGCTCGTCGGTGGTCGCCTCGTAGCCATCGGCCTCGAGCATTCCGGCGATTCGCTCGGAGTCGTGTTCGTTCATCTGACACCCGTAGGTGCGCAGGACGTATTTCTTCGGCTCAGCCTTCTCGAACTCGGCGCTCGTGGTCACCGCCACAGGTTAGGCCGACGAGCCACTCCCCGGGCCGTGGGCTCGATGGAGCGTTGCCCGCTCCCCATACGCCGAACGAATCGGGCTCAGATTGCACGCCTGACGGCCACGGGTGAGCAGCAGGCGGGCCCAGACCATCGTCCTGAATGCCGGGGCCCGCGTACTGGTCACTCCCGAGTGAGGTTCCCGCCGCTCCACCAGTTCGGAGCCGCCCGATCAGCGGATGGATCGAAAGCGAAATTTCTCATAATCCGTCGAGAGCGGCAGCAGCAGCGGTGTCGGCCAGGATCAGCGAGTTCGACAACTCGAGCAGCGAGGCCGGAATGCTCAGGTCGTTGCGTGCCAACGCAGCGAGTGCATTTGCCTTGTCGGCGCCGACGACCAACCAGACCACCAGGCGAGCGCGATCGAGCGATGGCCTCGTGAAGGTCATTCGTTGCCGACCCTGGTACTCGTCGGTGAGCGCGATCTCTTGGTCGGTCACGTCGAGAACAGCATCACCGGGAACGAGCGAGGCGGTGTGGCCGTCGGACCCGAGGCCGAGGTGCACCACATCGACGATCAGCGGATCACCGGCGACTTCGACGAGGTCGTGCAACGTCTGGCCCAACGCCGAACCCTCGACCCGCAGCGGCACCCAACGAACGGGAAGCCCCTCGAACGCTGCCTGCTGCCCAGTGAGATTGCGATCGGGGTCGCCAGCAGGGGCGACTCGTTCGTCGACCTGGGTGATGACGACGTGCTCCCAAGGAAGGTCACGTGTTGCCAGTTCGGCGAAGACCGCGGCGGGGGTCGAACCTCCGCTGAGCGCCAGCACGCACGTGCCTCGCAGCTCGATGGCCGCCTGGATCGCGACGGCGAACACATCGGCGGCTCGAGCGGTGATGGCGTCGGTGTTGACGATCTCGATCGTGTGCACTCCGGCCCTACGTGTGTTCGGCATCATCAACCCGTCCGTCCAATGGCGTTCCACCAGGCGGCAGCGCCGGCCAGTGCTGCATCGTCGCCGAGACCAGCGTTGAGAACTGCCACGTTGGTGACTCCAGGGCCGTGCGCTTCGATTGCTGCGCTGACCGTCGGTAGCACGAGGTCGCCGTTCATTCCAACGCCACCACCGATCACCACCGCTTGGGGCGTCACGATCCAGCACAGATTCACGATGCCGGCAGCCGCTGACTCGATGGCCTTGGTCCAGATCTCGGTGGCTCCTTCGTGGCCCTCGCGTACCTTGTCGGCCAACTCGGCGCCGGAGAACTCGAGCCCAGATGCCTCCGCCCGCCTGGTGATCGACGTTCCTGATCCAAGGTCTTCCACCGTTGCCGGCTCACCGGCAGCCAGTGCAGTGCGACTCAAGATCGTGTGGCCGATCTCGCCGCCGCTGTACCGGCCTCGCATGAGGTGGTCTCCCAGCACGATGCCAGCGCCGATGCCGGTACTGATCGTGACATAGACAACGTCGCGAAAGCCGCGTCCCGCACCGAAGGTCGCTTCGCCAACGGCGGCTAGGTCGGCGTCGTTGGCGAGGCTGATCGACAGATCAGATCGCTCCGTCAGCCACGCGTCGGTCAGCATTGGAATCCACCGCTGTGGCAGATTCGGCGCCTTCACGAGCACTTCGTTCTCGTGGTCGACAACCCCCGGCAATCCGATCACGGCCCGTCCGCACTCTTCGTCTCCTCGGACTTCGTGCATCATCTCGATGAGGAACGCTGGCGAGGAATCGTCGATCGGTGTCGAGCGACGAATGCGATGCAGAACTCCGCCGTTCGCGTCGACCAGCGCCGCCCGCACGTGAGTCCCGCCGAGATCGACCGCGATGGTTCGCGCCTGCCCATCACTGAGAGGGCGAGAAGACGCGCTCGAAGGTGATGCGCTCGGTCCTGCCATCAACAGCTCTGGGGCGTCGGCTGGTCTTCGAGGTTCACCGGAAGACCAGGTCCGCCATCGATGGGGCAGGCCGCTCCGTACGGGTAGCTCGCGACCGGCGGCGGCGCATCGAGAACCGGCTGCACGATCTCCCACGCGACGTCGACCTGATCGCCACGAGCAAACAGACGGCGGTCGCCCTCGAGAGCGTCACCGAGCAAGCGGTGGTAGGGGCTCGGCCCGTGTTCCATGCCGTGATGATCGACCTCGAGCCGCACGCTCTCGCTTGTGAGGCCATCGCCTGGGCGCTTGGCCTGCATCTCGAACTCGATGATGTCATTTGGCTTCATCACGAAACGCAAACGGTTGGGCTCCGGAGCGCAATCGGCATCGGTGAACAAGGGACGAGGCGGTGCGACGAACTCGACCACTGCCTCGGTCAGTGTTTCGTTGAGTGCCTTGCCGGCTCGGATGTACCAGGGCACGCCAGCCCAACGCCACGAATCGATCTCGGCTTCCAACGAGATGTAGGTCTCGATGTCAGAATCTTCCGCAACGCCTGCTTCGTCGAGGTAACCCTCGTACTGGCCGCGCTGCACTTTGGCTGGATCGAATGCCTTCATCGAGCGCAGCACCTTGACGACCTCGTCGTTCATGGCGTCGGCATCATCGGACACCGGAGGCTCCATCGCCATGAGAGCAACGATCTGCAGCAGGTGGTTCTGCACGACATCTCGCAGCGCCCCGACCTCATCGTAGAACTTGCCTCGGCCTTCCAAGCCGAAGTCCTCGGCCATGGTGACCGTGACGCTCTTGACGTGATGGCGGTTCCACAGCGGTTCGAGAATCGAGTTCGCAAAGCGGAAGACCAAGATGTTCAGAACTGGCTCTTTGCCGAGGAAATGATCGATGCGAAGAATGCGATCTTCGGGGTAGTGCTTGCGAACAGCCTGGTCGAGATCGCGAGAGCTCTCGAGGTCACGCCCGAAAGGCTTCTCGAGAACGACGCGGCCACGATTCAGTCCAGTGGCGCCAAGGCCGTCGGTCACCGTCGAGAACAGGAACGGCGGGATGGCGAGGTAGCAGACCGGCATCTTGGCGTCGCCGACCTTGGCCGCCACTCTCTCGAACGTCTCCGGCTCCTTGTAGTTGCCAGCGACGTAGTCGAGCCTGGCAGCAAGAGCGTCGAAGACGAGCGGGTCTACGTCAACACCGGTCTTTTCCAGCGCTTCCTTGGCGTTGCCGATCAACTCTTCGCGAGTCCAATCCGACGATGCGACACCGATGATGGGGCAATCGAGCATCCCGTCGGCTTCGAGTTTGTAGAGCGCTCCGAAGAGCTTCTTACGGGCGAGGTCACCCGTGATGCCGAACATGACGAGGCAGTCGGCGGCGACCGGGGCAACACCCCGGGGAGTCGTGGCTCGAGGCATGGTTCCTGCTCTTTTGACTTCTCTGTTCACTTCTTTGCTTCTTTGTGGCCACCGAATTCTGAACGCATGGCCGACAACACCTTGTTACCGAACTCCGCGTTACCTCGTGATGAGAATCGGCTGAACAAGGCGTCGGTGATGGTGGGGATCGGAGCGCCAGCTTCGACCGCTGCCAGCACAGTCCAACGACCTTCACCAGAGTCTGAGACATTGCCGCCAAATGCGTCGAGCGCCGGATCTTCGTGAAGCGCAGCAGCGGTGAGATCGAGCAACCACGAGCCGATGACACTGCCTCGACGCCACACCTCGGTGATGGCTGAGTTGTCGAAGTCGTACTGGAAGTGGCGCGGGTTGCCGATCGGGGCGGTGTTGGTGTCGGCCGCCCGCTCTTCGCTGCCGACATTCGCCATCGACAGCAGGCCAAGGCCCTCGGCGTAGGCCTGCATGATGGCGTACTCGATGCCGTTGTGAACCATCTTCACGAAGTGGCCGGCACCGACGGGGCCGCAGTGGAGGTAGCCGAACTCGGCCTGCTCAGGGTCAGCATCCTTGCCGCGAGTGCGTTCGGCGGTCTCGACACCAGGGGCCAGAGCCTTCCAGATCGGATCGAGACGGGCTACGGGCTCGTCCGGTCCACCGATCATGAGGCAGTAGCCGCGCTCGAGGCCGAAGACGCCACCGCTGGTGCCCACATCGAGGTAGTGGATGCCACGAGGATTCAACTCATCAGCTCGTTCGATGTCGAGCGGATAATGGCTGTTGCCACCGTCGATCACGATGTCGTCGGCTTCGAGGTACTGGGCAACATCCATGACGACATCACCGGCAACGGCGGCTGGGACCATCACCCACACCGCACGGGGGCCGTCGAGCTTGCTGACCAGATCTTCGACCGAGTCGGCGCCGATGGCCACACCCTCGTCGACCAGTTCCTGCACCGCTTCACTGCTGCGGTCGTAGGCAACGCATTCGATGCCAGCGAGGCTGCAGCGCCGTACGAGGTTTGCGCCCATTCGTCCGAGACCAATCATTCCCAGTTGCATGTGTGCTCCTCAGCGTTCATTAAAAAGTGTTCAAGCGTCCGCTGTGCTGGGTTGCACAGTTGGGCGAGCTACCAGTGTGGCGCAGGGAAGCATCCGAGCAAGGGACGCAACGATGACGGAATCTCAGGTTCATCCAGCGGGTTGACCACTGCGTGCCGGAATGGACGCTCGACCTCTTGTTGCCCCGCACCGACGCCGGCGTCTACGTCCAGTGGGCGGTGATGATGCCGCTCTGGCTGGCCGTCTTGATCGCCACTCGCCGATGGTCGAAAGACGCTCGCCTGTTCATTTGGGGACTGGCCACGGTGAACCTTGCGTGGTTCATGATCCGCATGGCGCACTGAGTTCGTTGCGTCAGCTCAGCTGGACTTCGGTGGAAGTGGCACGAGGACCGAGGTGTTGTCGGTGTATGCCCGGAACTCAGGCTCGGTTCCCCAGCGCTTCTCCGCCCGGCGTTCGAGCATCGGCACACCACTGATTCGGGTGAGCAAGACGAACACGAAGATGGGTGAGATCAGAGCGATCCAGCGCCAGCCGCTCAGCACAGGGATGCCCATGACGAGCATGCCGGTCCAAAGGGTGATCTCGCCGAAGTAGTTCGGGTGCCTGGACCACGACCACAGCCCCGTGGTGATGAACCGGCCCTCATTGGCTGGGTCGGCCTTGAATGCACTCTTCTGCGTGTCAGCAGTGACTTCGATGACGAAACCAACCAACCAGATGACGAACCCGATCGCTCCCACGACGCCGAAGGACACCCGGTCAGATGCGGTGATGATCGAGAGTGCGGCTGCAAGCGTCAGCGAGACCCAGAGCCCCTGAATGGTCCAAGTCATGAGGAACTGCCAGAAGTCGAACTTCATTCTGTCGAAGCGGCCGTCTTTGCCGTCCTTGCTGATGCGGCGAAACAAGAAGCTTCCGAGCCGCCCAGCCCAGACCGCAACCATGATCGCAGCCAGCCAGCCTCGCAGATCCATGTCAGGGCTCAGGATCACGGCCAGGGCGGTCACAGACAGATACGTCAGTGACCCGGTGAGGTCGAAATACTTTTCAGTGTGAGCAGACCACGAAGGGATGAACACGATCCAGTTCACGATGTAGGCGGCGGCCACGCAGATCGTGAAGACCGAGAGGCCGCCGGTCTCGGCGCCGCCACTCGAGCCAGCGAACGCCAGCAATCCACCGATGACGATGCTCACGACGATTCCCATGAGCCAGGTCTGGTTCTTCTTCATTTGGTGCCCTCGTGTTCGATGCCTTCGATCAGGCTGATCTGAGCTGTGCTCGCTCGCCAACGAATGGCGGCGAGCTCTTGGTATGCCTCTGACTGGAACCATGCCAGTGCGCCAGCCCGGTCGGGGAACCGGACGATCACCGTGCGGGTGTGGCCCTTGTCGCCTTCGAGCATCAGCGAGTCGTCATCAACGGCGAGAAACTCGCCATCGTACCGCTGGAAGATCTCCCGAAACCCCTCTTCGTACCCGGCGTATGTCTCCGGATCAGTGATGTCGATGTGCCCCACGATGTAGACCGTCACCCGCTCAGTCTGGATTGCTCGACGACTCCCGTCCACCGGGCATTGCTGTCAATCAATCGCAAACGTCGATCGGTCATCGACAAACGCCTTGAACTCGAGCGTATTACCAACAGGATCAGAAACGAAACAGGTCCGCTGCTCCCCGGGCTGGCCTTCGAAACGAATCGTCGGCGGCATCACGAACACCGCTTCCGCTTCTTCCAACCGAGCAACCAAACGATCCCAAGCCGCCACGTGGAGCAGTACGCCGAAGTGCGATGCCGCAACGGCGTGGCCATCCACGTCGTTGGTGGCCGGAGCCGGGGCGTGTTCGGGGTCGAGGTGAGCCACGATCTGGTGGCCGTAGAGATCAAAGTCAACCCATGTCGCTGCCGATCGGCCTTCGCGACACCCGAGAACGTCGCCATAGAACGCTCGAGCAGCGGCAAGGTCGCTGACAGGAAACGCCAGATGAAATCGCGGGCGCGCCAGCGATGGCACCGCAACGCCGACGTTGACGGCGTCGATGATCCACGACCCGAAATCTTCGAGAGAGTCGAGGACCACATCAGCAAAACCGAATCGGGCAGAGCCTCGCTCCCCTGGTTCCGGAACCGCGATCAACCGCATGCCTGCCGCTTTCGCTGCCACGCAGCCGGTGACCGAGTCTTCGAAGACCAAACACTCCGCTGGGTTGACGCCGAGGAGCGCTGCGGTGACCAGGTAGGGCTCGGGGTGTGGCTTCCCGTGGGCGTCGGCCTCTGCCGAATGAGCGATCTCGAAGCGATCAGTGAGGCCCAACGCTTCGAGGATCGCATCGATCATGCGCTGATCTGAAGAAGAGCAGAGGCCGATGCGGAGGCCAGACGCAGCGCAGGTGTCGAGGGTCTCGACCACGCCGGGAAGCGGCACGGCGTCTGCACAGAGCTCGATCACCCGATCGACCACGCTGGTGGCGACCTCATCAGGCGTCGGACCTTCCCACGGGTGACGATCGAACCAGATGTGGGCTACTTGACGCATCCGTATGCCCATCGTGGCGTCGAAGTCGGCATCGGTCAGCGGTAACCCGAGCTCGGCACATGCTTCTCGCTCAGCTATCCGCCACCGACTCTCAGATTCAGTGAGCAGACCGTCCATGTCAAAGATCGCCGTGGTCAACATCGGTGCCGAGCGTAACGGCAGGAAAACGCCGACCGCCGCCCCAGAAGTGGGGCGGCGGCGAGGAAGATGGCGGCGGTCAGATCACAACCGCGACGTTGGATCAGTCGAGGCTGATGGGCTCGTCGAGCGAGGCATCTTCGGCTTCGACAAGATCGATCTCGTCGGACTCGATGAGGCCGACTTCTTTGAGCACCTTGTCCTGAATCTCCATGACGAGATCGGGGTTCTCGATGAGGAACTTCTTGACGTTCTCTCGACCCTGACCGATCTGCTCGCCGTCGTAGGTGTACCAAGCACCGGACTTCTTGACGATGTCTCGCTCGACGGCGATGTCGAGCAGCGAGCCTTCACGGCTGATGCCCTTGCCGTACATGATGTCGAATTCGGCCTGGCGGAACGGCGGCGCCACCTTGTTCTTGACGACCTTCACACGAGTGCGGTTGCCCACGACCTCGGCACCGTCCTTCAGCGACTCGATACGACGGATGTCGAGGCGAACTGAGCTGTAGAACTTGAGCGCACGGCCACCAGGGGTGGTTTCGGGCGAGCCGAACATGACGCCGATCTTCTCTCGCAACTGGTTGATGAAGATGCAGATGGTGTCGGTCTTGTGCAAGTTGCCCGTGATCTTGCGGAGGGCCTGCGACATGAGGCGAGCCTGCAGGCCGACATGGGTGTCGCCCATGTCGCCTTCGATTTCAGCGCGTGGGGTGAGTGCTGCCACCGAGTCGATGACCATGACGTCGATCGAACCGGAGCGAACGAGGATGTCGGCGATCTCGAGCGCCTGCTCTCCGGTGTCGGGCTGTGAGATGAGAAGCTCATCGACGTCGACGCCGATGGCCCGTGCGTAGATGGGGTCCATGGCGTGCTCGGCATCGATGTAGGCACAGGTGCCACCATTGCGTTGCGCTTCAGCAACCACGTGCATGGCGAGGGTCGACTTACCGGAGGACTCCGGACCGTAGATCTCGACCACACGGCCACGAGGCAGGCCGCCGACGCCGAGAGCGAGGTCGAGAGCCAAGGCGCCGGTCGGGATCGTGTGGATGTCGAGGTTGGTGCGCTCGCCCATCTTCATGACCGAGCCCTTGCCGAATTGCTTGTCGATCTGGCTCATGGCCATGTCGAGTGACTTGTTCTTGTCAACCACGGGATTCTCCTGTTTGCGTTGGCGGCCTCGACGTTTGCGAGGGCAAGCCGTTGGTTCGTTGTGTGTTCGGGAAGTTGTGACTGACCTTAAACACGACCTGTGACAGTCCTTCCGAACGGCCCTTCTGAACGGTCCTTCTGAAGGGCCCTTTGGCACGTCCGTCGAACACCACTTCCAAGTCACGTTCCAGACGGGCGGACCCATCTGGATGACAAGAGTGTAATTGCGAACAGGTGTTCGGGCAACGACCGAACAGCATTTTTCCGAACGGCGCCGAGAGAGGCTGTCAGTCGCGGAATGGAGCGGCCACGTGTTCGTTTTCCTGCCACCCCGATCCCAGGCCAAGAACAACACGCCCGCCCGAGATGTGGTCGGCGCTGACTGCTTGGCGAGGCCTGCCGCGATGGGTGTTGCCAGAGACGAGGGGTCCGAGGCGGACCGAGTCCGTCCCACCCCGTGTCGCGCCAGCTATCGGTTGCCTCCGATGCCGTCAGATCGGATACGGCGTGGCACGGCGGGACCACTGCGAACGAGGAGCCCGATTTGAATGAGTACCGTGTCACGATGCGAAGGACTCTTCTCACTGCGCTCGTGGTCAGCGTGATCACCATCAGCACAACAGCGTGCTCCGACGATGTGCCTGAAGTGACCCGGGCCGACCTCCTCGCCGAGATCGAGGGTCGCTCCCTCTCCGAAGCCGAGATCGAAGAGCGCGAGTCGGTTGCTCGGGCGCTCTGCCAGATGGACGACGACGTGCTTCGTGCGGTCTGGGCCGAGATGGACAACGAGCAGCTCGCCTTCCAGGATTTCGTCTTCACCCAGGAATGCGGAGACCGAAACCCTCTCTACGCCGACTCGACGGGTCGTTTCTCGACCGGGGAATGACCTCGGTCAGCCGTCGGTCAGCACCCGGCGCAGCAGATCGAGCAGTGTGATCGTCGAGAACTGCCGGATCCGCTCACGATCGCCTGGCAGCCGCACCGTGCTGGCAATCGCTCCGTCAGCTGCTGCAACCGCCAAACACACGGTGCCAACAGGCAGCCCCTCGCTCTCGTCGGGACCAGCCACGCCCGTGGTGGCGATGCCGATGTCGGCTCCGAGACGAGCCCGGACGCCTTCGGCCATCGCCACTGCGGCATCTTCGGTGACCACGGGACCGTTCGGCACGTTGAGCAGGTCGAACTTCACTTCCGGGTTGTACGCCACGATGCCCCCACGGAACACTGCGCTGGCGCCTGGCACCGCACAGAGCCGTCCAGCGACGTAGCCACCGGTCACTGATTCGGCGACGGCGAGGGTGAGGCCTCGAGCCGTCAACGCCTTCACCACGACTGCTTCCATGTTGTCGTCGTCGATACCGAACACCAGGTGACCAATGAGCGGTTCGAGCGCAGCGTGTTCGGCATCGAGCATGGCCTCGACAGCGTCAGAGTCTTCAGCGCTGGCGGTGATGCGAACCTTGAGCCCCTCGACTCCGCTCGCCAAGAACGCCAATGTCGGGTTACCCGCCGCGTCGAGTTCCTCGATGCGCTCGGCCAGAACCTCAGCGAGCGCTGACTCGCTCGTGCCCCACGTACGCAACACGCGACTGCGGATCACGCCGGGGTTGCCAGATCGTGAGCGCAGGTCGGGGATGATCGTTCCTTCGACCATTTCCCTCATCTCGTACGGCACGCCGGGAACGGCGTAGATCACCTTCTCGGCGCTCCCATCGCTCGACGTCAGCGGGCAGACCAATCCTGGTGCGGTGCCTGGCTGTTGGGCAATCGCTGATGCGCCAACGGGGATCATCGCCTGGCGCAGATTGTTGTCGGGCATGGTCCGACCACGACTCTCGAACATGGCCCGGATGCGATCCTCGATCGCCGGATCAGAGCGAAGTTCAACGCCCATGACCTCGGCAATGATCTCTCGAGTGATGTCGTCCTGGGTCGGCCCGAGGCCGCCGCAGCAGATGACGGCATCGCTGCGGTCGATCGCTTGTTGCAAGACCGCTCGAATACGATCGGGATTGTCTCCGACCTTGGTCTGGTAGTGGGAGGAGAGCCCCGCCGCCGCCAATTGTTCGCCGATCCACGAAGAGTTCGTGTCGACGATCTGCCCGAGCAAGAGCTCTGTTCCGATCGCTACCACTTCGACGTTCATGCCTGAGACCTCTGCGTTGATGTGTTTGTGTTGTGTGTCTGACTGATGCTGTTCAGTGACGTTCAGCTGCCGCCGATGTTCAGCGAACACCGGACGTACGCAGCGCCTGGCGACCGTCGATGAGGTACTGAGCGCCGCTCACCACGGTGAACGCAAGTGCCAAGTAGAGGAAGATGTCGGCTACCCGAGGTGCTCTGTCATCGAGCGGTGGCAGGAGCGCAAACGCAATGACGAGGCCCTGGACGAAAACCTTGTACTTGCCCGACGGCCTGGCGGGAATCGAGAAGTTCTGCCTCGCCCAATACGATCGATACAGCTGAATACCGACCTCACGGACAGCGATGACGATCCATGGCCAGAGCGGGAAACGGCCGATCTCCACCAGAGCGAAACCTGCCAGCAAGACCACCGCCTTGTCGGCCAGCGGATCGACGTACGCACCGACTCTGGTGGGCGCGGCGTAGCGGGCGAGCTTGCCGTCGAAGAAGTCAGAGGCTCCGAGGACCATCCCAAGAGCGAACGTGGCCCAACGATTGGTCCCCTCCAAGATCATCCACGCCAACACGGGCGCGAGCACCAGCCGACCGACGGTGAGTGCGTTCGCAGCCAACGCATAGCGCGAGCTGCCGATGAGGTCAGTAGCCGCTGCGTCAGTCGTCATCCGACAGACATCACTGTGGCGGCGGTCCGGCGATCAGATCGGGACCCGCAGCATCGAGCACCTCGAGTGTTTGGATCGTGCCGACCTCGAGACGATGAGGGATCTGCACGATGCCGTCGATCTCGGGCGCTTCGCGATGGGTTCGGCCAACGCCGCGAGCATCGACGATCACTTCGATCGTGTCGCCGATGAGCGCATCGCGCGACTCAGCAGTGATCTGGTCTTGCATCTCGCGCAGCTCGGCGAGCCGTTCGTGCATCAGACCTTCGGGCACGTCACCATCGAGATCGGCGGCGTAGGTGCCCTCCTCTTTCGAGTAGGCGAAGAAGCCGCACCAATCGACGCGAGCCGCCTCGACGAACTCGAGTAGTGCGTCGTGGTCTTCCTCGGTCTCGCCCGGGTAACCAACGATGAAGTTGCTGCGAAACGCAGCGTTTGGTTCGCGTGCCCGGATGGCTTCCACCCGTTCGAGGAAGAGGTCACCACTCCCCCAGCGTCGCATCCTCCGCATGAGCGGCCGGCTGACGTGCTGCAGCGAGAGATCGAAGTACGGGACCCCGGTGTTGCAGATCGTGTCGATCAACTCGTCAGTGAGGTCCGACGGGTAGAGATAGAGCAGCCGAACACGTTCGACGGCTTCTGCCACTTGTTTCACCAACGGGATGATCGAACGTTCGCCCTGGCCCTGATCTCGGCCGAAAGCGGCAAGGTCCTGGGCAACGAGGACAACCTCTTGGGCCTGGAACGCATCGGAATGCAGCGAGGTGACCTCGTTCATGATCGACTCGATCGAGCGAGAACGCTGTTTGCCTCGGAAGGTCGGGATGGCGCAGAAACCGCAGTTGCGATCGCACCCCTCTGCCACCTTCACATACGACCACGGAGCCGTTGCCGGTGGTCGAGGAAGCTCGAGGAGGTCGAGCTTGGGAACCGAGCCAGCCTTGCGGGACCGACCAAGCGTCACCGGCACACCGAAACCAGCGACCTGGTCGGCTTCGGGAATGGCCTCGGCCAGTTCGTCGCCGTAGCGCTCGGCCATGCAGCCGGTGACGATCAGCTCTGCGTCGTCTTTCTTGACTTCGCCGAGTGAGAGGATCGTGTCGACAGATTCTTGCCGTGCCTCACCAATGAACGCGCAGGTGTTCACCACCACGACATCGGCCGCGCCGACGTCAGCAGCCGGCTGCATACCATCGGCGGTCAACGTGCCGACGAGCTTGTCGGAGTCGACCTGGTTCTTCGGACACCCGAGTGTCTCTATCCAGTAGGTGCGCGAGGATGCGGACATGAGGCCCACACTCTAGGTGCCGCGAAGAGCGCTGGAGTCCTCAGGTCGAGGCTTCGAGTGCCCGGAGCCGGCGGACCTTCTCTGCGAGCAATCCAGCCATGACGGCAATGATCATCACCCCAGCGAACAGCAGCGCGTAATTCCACCATGGCCAGCCTTCACTCGGGCGCAGCACCGAGAGATCAACGGGAAGTTCGGTTGGCCGAGGAGCACCCTCTTCGAAGGTGAATGCGTAGGCGCCTTCGACGAGGTCGCCGTCGGTGTCAACTGCTGAGTATCGGACGATGTACTGACCCTCGTCAGCCAGCGGTGCCACCTCGTACGACAGGTACGACGCTGCTTTCTCGACCGCAGTCCCAGCGAGTGGCTCACCGTCAGGCCGTTCAACGGTGAGGGACCAATCCGAGATCGGTGTGGAGAACACGAGGTCGATGTGGGCAACGCTGCCAACGTCTTCACCCGGCGTTGGCGATGAGGCAACGAGCTCGCCGTGGGCGCCGGCGGGAACCGACCCGATCAGCGCAAACATCACCAGCACTGCGGCACACGAATGAGCGGCTTTGGAGATCAGAGACAACAGCACGGTGTCAGGGTACGGGGCCGGGAGCCCCGGCATCGATCAGGCGTTGAAGGCCAGCTCGAGGCCAGGCACTGCCCAATCGGTGGCGACCAGCCGACCGGTGGCGGACAGGGTCACGAAGGCAGTCGAGCGGTTGGTGCCCCCAAAGCAGATGTTGGTGGTGAGGGGGTCATCGAAGGCCACGTGGTGGTGATTTCCTGTTGGCGACACCACGGTGATCCCACCGTTGCGAATCGTTGCGACACAAATGTTGCCTTCGCTGTCGACTGCAAGAGAGTCGAACAACGGACCACCCTCGGGATCGGCCAGCAGCGTGCCCCGATGCTCCTTGCCGAAGTACCCCTCGATCTCGCCCGGACCGGACAACGGCCACTCGTAGAGCCGGCCCTCGTAGGTTTCGGCCACATACAGACGATCCCCTGCTGGGGAGAGTCCAACGCCATTCGGCGCAAGCAGCGGATGCACGACTTCGCAGACCTCCGACCCATCGGCACGTGCGTAGTAGAGCCCGCCACGGTCCCGGTCTCGTGCCCGGTTCTTTCCATGATCGGTGAACCAGAAGCCTCCCGACTCGTCGAACACGAGATCGTTCGGTCCGCAGAGCCGATGCCCATCGACGGTTTCGTAGACGGTCTCCACTTCGCCTGTGCCGAGATCGACCCGTTGGATCGATCCGCCGGCGTAGTCAGCGGGCTGGTCGCCTGGGAGGGTCAGTCCGTTGCGTTCGTGCCAATCGAAGCCACCGTTGTTGCAGATCCAGACCTTGCCGTCGGGACCGATGGCGGCACCGTTCGGGCCCCCGCCGCAGTCGGCGATGACATCCACCGTTCCATTCGTGGCGACTCGGCTGAGGGTGCCCCGCTTGATCTCGACCAGAACCACCGAACCATCGGCCATCGCGATCGGGCCCTCGGGGAACTGCAGGCCGGTGGCGAGTTCGCGAACGTTGGTTGCCTGGCTCACAGCTCGACCGTTCCCTTGGGGGTGCTCAGCTGTGCAGTGAGGCCCGGTCGAGGATCAACGTCGACGGTGCACGGCGCATCGAGCGCTTCGAGTGCCTCGGCGAGCAACTCACCTTCGGGATGCTGGCCACCGATCGACACCACCTCACAGCCATCGTCGAGCGAACTCGACGGGTGCTCGGCGCCGGGGCCCCACTCGATGAGGAACGGCATGACTCCGTCGTAGCCAGCAGGAAGCGCAAGCCGCCAGGAGAGAACCGAGCCGTCTGGCTTCTCACGAGACATCGCATTCGCCATGCCGAACTTCACGCCGACGGACTTCATCGTGTCGAGCGCCTCGTCGATGTCTCGCACGCTCAAGGCGAACGTCGTGAATCGAATCGAGTGTTCCGGCAGGTCATCGATGCCGAATGGTCGTGGGTTTGGGGGCTCGTCCTGCGCTGGGTCGGGACCAACGAGTTCGAGATACGACGAACCGAGGCCCACGAGTGCGTTCTTCGTGCCGATACCCACGTGGGCTCCCCCGACCGCTGGCTGTTGGCCGGACGCTGCGACCCACCAGGCCACGAGAGCTGACAGGTCGGTCCCAGCGACAACGAGATGATCGATCGAGGTAGTCATTTCTTGATCTGACCACATCACCTGCGCTCTGTCAGATGCAACGACCGTGCGTTGCTCAGACGAGTGATCGGACAACGTCGACGAGCGTTTCCGCGGTCTCTTTGTTCTCGTCCAACCATGTCGCCACCAGCCAGATGAAGAACACCGACAGAACAATCGTTCCCTCGACCCTGCTGATCAACGACCGTGTCAGCATCGCGATGCCAGCCAGGCCGCAAACCGCCAGCATGAAGTAGAGGTCGAGCCCAGTCAGCGAAGAATCGGTCACCGTTCCGTTGCCGAGGAAACCGAGCACGGCGCCCACCGCAAAGGAGTTGAACAGGTTGCTGCCGAGCAGGTTGCCGACGATGAGATCGGTCTGCTTCTGGCGAGCGGCGGCGATGGCGGTGACGAGTTCGGGCAACGATGTGCCGATCGCAACAAGCGTGACGCCCACAAAGCCTCCGTTGATGCCCAATTCATCCGCCAGGCTCGTGGCGCCCCACACCAACAACCAAGCGCCACCAACCGTGCCGACCAAGCCGATCAGAGTACGGATGCTCTCGCCGCTCAGGCTGTGGTCGCCATCACCGGCGATTTCCTCGACTTCGCTGGTGATGCTGTCATCGGCGCCGTCGCCCATCAGTAGATAGGTGAGCGATGCACCCAGAAGCACGATGAAGACAACTGCGTCGGGCGTCGAGATGCCGTCGCCAGCCACCAAGAGGGCCGCGAACACAAGCGCCGCAGCCGTCGCGAGCGGCAGCTCTTTCTTGAGAACCCGACGATCGATCGTCAACGGCACGACCAATGCTGCAGCACCGAGGATCAGCGAGAGGTTGGCCAGGTTCGAGCCGATGATGTTGCCGATGCCGACGTCGTCATCGCCCGCTGTTGCTGCGATGCCGCTGACCACCATCTCCGGGGCACTCGTTCCGAAGCCGACGATGACCGCACCCACGACGATCGGCGAGACCTTGAGCATCACGGCGAGGCGAGCTGCACCTTCGACGAACTGGTCGGCAGCTTTGGACAGCACGGCGATGCCCACGAGCAGGGCGGCGGCAATGAGCATGACGGGAGGCTATTCCTTCACCCGAGGGTTGGCGGACACCTGCGGGAAAGCAGGCATCCAGAACGGACAAATGACGAGGGCGAGACGATCACTCGGGGGCGCGGTAGCCCGGAGGCGGTGCCATTGCCGGGTCGAACGCATCACCGTCGATGTCACCGTCATCGTCATCGTCATCGTCATCGTCATCGTTGGAAGCAAGCACACCGGGAGGCGGTGCTATGCCCAGGTCGTCGAAAATCGAACCAGCCGGGGGCGTCACTGCCTCTGGCGTTGCATCGGCGATCTTCGCGGTCACGCTCTTCGGCGCACCACTCGGAGCTGAGGCCGACGCGACAGGCCCTGGGGCCACCGTGCCGAGGTCGATCATCGTGGTGTGATCCTCGTTGGCGAGTTGCAGCGCCGGTTCGGGCAGGTCGACCGGCGGAACCAGAGCTGGCTCGGGAACCGACATCGGCGGTGCCTTGAACTTCGGCGTACGAATCGGCGCAGCAACTTCAACAGCTGGACCGCCGCGCATCGCTGCAGGCCAACGGCCGGCGTCGAGATCGTCTGCGGTCATCAACACGTCACGGGCCTTCGAGCCAATCGACGGGCCGACCACACCGCGCTCTTCGAGGATGTCCATGAGGCGGCCAGCACGGGCGAATCCGACTCGTAGCTTGCGTTGCAGCATCGAGGTCGAGCCGAGCTGGGAGCGAACGATGAGTTCCATTGCTTGCATGACCAGGTCGTCGTCGTCTTCGTCGCCGGTGGTGCCACCAGGAATGGCAGCTGCGGCTTCAGAGACTTCTTCGCCGAGCACGCGAGAGTCGTAGACGACCTCGGGCGATTGTGCCTTCCAGAAGTCGACGATCGTCTCGACTTCATCTTCGGTGACCCAAGCACCCTGAAATCGAGTGGCCGTGCTGGTCGAACCGTCCAGCAGCAGACCGTCACCTCGACCAACGAGACGCTCGGCGCCCTGCTGATCGAGCACAACACGAGAGTCGGTGAGGCTGGACACGGCGAACGCGAGGCGAGCGGGAACATTGGCCTTGATGAGGCCGGTGATCACGTTCGTACTCGGGCGTTGCGTGGCGATCACGAGGTGGATGCCAACGGCTCGAGCCTTCTGAGCAATGCGGCAGATCGACTCTTCGACGTCACGAGCAGCAACCATCATGAGGTCGGCCAGCTCATCGAGGATGATGACGATGTAGCTGAGCTTCTCGCGTTCGTTCTCGCCGTCGGCGGTGGGAACGGCGGGGAACTTGCCTTCTTCAACGCCCCTGTTGTAGCCGTCGAGATCGCGCACACCGACGTCGCTCAGGAGGTCGTAACGACGCTCCATCTCACGAACACCCCAGGCCAGCGCATTGGCCGCCTTTTTGGGATCGGTGACGACTTCGGTGAGGAGGTGCGGGAGCCCTTCGTACTGGGTCAGCTCGACTCGCTTGGGGTCGACGAGGATGAGGCGAACCTCTTCTGGCGTCGAACGCATGAGGATCGAGGTGAGCATCGAGTTGATGCAGCTGGACTTACCCGAGCCGGTCTGACCAGCGACGAGCAAGTGAGGCATCTTGGCCAAGTTGGCCATGATGGTCTTGCCAGTGATGTCACGACCGAGGGAGACCTCGAGAGGATGTGTGGCGTTCGCTGCCTCTTCGGAGAACAGGAGATCGCCAACGGTGATCATCTGGCGACGGACGTTCGGGACCTCGACACCAATGGCCTGCTTGCCAGGGATCGGAGCCAAGATGCGAACATCCGGCGTGGCCATTGCGTACGCAATGTCCTTGTGAAGGCTGGTGACTCGGTTGACCTTGACCCCAGGGCCCAGTTCGAGCTCGAAGCGGCTGACGGTCGGGCCGACGACAACACCAACGAGGCGAGTCTCGACGCCGTGCTCGGCCAGTGCGTGTTCGAGCTGACGACCCGTGCGCTCGACCGATGCCCGGTCGACGTCTTGCCCCTCGCTCTGCGAGAGGATGTTCATGTCGGGCAGAACCCAGTCGCCCTTTGGCGCTGTCGGCCGCAGAGCGGCGTGAGCGGAGACGTTGACGACCTCGGGGACGTCGATGAACGGCGCGTCGTACTCGACCGGCTCGACGGCGGGCGCAGGGGCGGCCGCTTCGGGGGCAGACACGAATGCAGTCGCATCCGCAGCCGGAGTGTCGGCGTCTCGCAGGTCGATGTAGGACTCGTGGTCGAACGGCTCGACGATGGCTGGCTCTGCCGGATGCTCGAGATCGAACATCGACGGCTCAGGCACCGCCGCTTGCATGGCCTTCTTCGGAACCTGGTCGCCCGAGGTCTTGTCGGCCGAGCGTTGCGCTGACTGTTCACGCCACATCTCGAAACGTTCGCGCACTCGGAAACCAGCATCAGCCAGGAAGTCAGCCACGGGGACCGTGGAGACGCTGGTGAGTAGCACCACAGCGATCAGACCCATGGCAATGGTGACGATCAGTTGCCCCCAGTACCCGAAGTAGCGCTCGATACTGCCGCCGGTAGCGACACCGAACCAGCCGCCAGCGCGCGACAGGAATCCATTCGACGAACCCCAACCGGGGCGACCACCGAACATGTCGAGTGCAGAGAACGCGGCGACGAGCGCAAACCCAAACGCCGCTGCCTCCGCCCGAGGCATGTACTCGGTCTTCTTCTTTTTCGGTGCAGCTCGCAACATGCGCCAGCCGGCAAAGACCGTGAGGACGGGGAGCAGATAGCGCGCTCTTCCTACGAAGGCGCCTGTCCCCGATGCCAGCAGGCGGCCGATCACCCCCGTTGCACCGGTGTAGAGAGCGAGGCCGAGGAGGAATCCGAGCGCAATGAGGGCAATGCCCTTTGCTTCTCGGGCACTTTGGGCGCGTTTCTTTGCCACGCTCGCCTTGGAAGGGCGTGGTCCAGATCGTCCACCCGTAGCTGCCCCTCGACCGGTCCGTGAGGTCCGATTCGTTGTAGCCACAGTGCCGCAGAGCGTAGCGGAGCTTTCGCTCCGAGTGGTGAACGCTCGCGAAAGGTGCCAGGGGTTAAGGAGTTCAGAGGTGCCGCAGGCAGCGCAGCGAACCTCTTAACCTCTTAACCCCCGGCACCAGTAGGCACGTTGGGGCTTCGCTGCACCCGATGGGCGACAGCCAAGCGGCAGAACGGCTCTAGCGCTCGTCGCCTTCGTGGGCGCCGAGGATCACGGGAACGATGATCGGACGCAAGCGAGTCTTGTTGCTCACGAACCGACCCAAGGTGCGACGGGTGACCCGCTCGATCTCTTGACGCGTGAAGTTGCCTTTGCCCAGGCTGTCTTCGACAGCGTCTCGCACAGCATGCATGGCCGCCTTGCGGAGCTCGTCGCCCTCGGAGCCATGCACCCAACCACGGGTGATGATCTCGGGCTCGCGCAACATCGTGGCCTTGGGCCCGTTGATGCCGATGCTGATCACCGCAGAGACAAAGCCTTCGGTGCCGAGGATGCGGCGCTCGACGAGCACGCTCTCATCGAGATCGCCCATGTTGCCGTGCACGTAGATGTACTCGGCGGGAACATCGTCGCCCCGCTCGAGACCCTTGTCGCTGAGCACAACGGACTGGCCGTCCTGACAGATGAGGATCTTGTCAGCAGCGGTGCCCATCTTGGCCGCGATCTTGGCGTGGGTGGTCATGTGGCTGTACTCGCCATGGACCGGAACGAACCACTCGGGCTGCACGATCGAGTGCATCACCCGGAGCTCTTCGGCCTTGGCGTGACCCGTGGCGTGCACGTTGTGGGTACCGGAGTGAATGACCTCGGCGCCCTTGCGCAGCAGGCCGTCGATCACCTTGGACACACCCGTCTCGTTGCCGGGAATGGGGTGCGAGGACAAGATGACAGTGTCGCCTTCACGAATCGTGAGGAAACGGTTGTCGCCGGAAGCCATACGAGCAAGCGCTGCCATGGGCTCGCCCTGGGAACCAGTCGAGACGATGCAGATCTCAGAGTCTTTGTAGTTGTCGATCTCCTCGATCTTGATGAGCGAGGTGTCCGGAATCGTGAGCAGACCCATCTGGCGGGCCAAGTTCACGTTGTTGTTCATCGAGCGCCCAAGCGTGGCGACCTTTCGGCCTGCCGCGATCGCAGCATTCGCCACTTGCTGCACCCGGTGGATGTGGCTGGCGAAGGAGGCAACGATGATGCGGTTGTCCGGGCGCTGCAGGAACAGATCGTTGATCGAGCTACCGATCGACGTCTCCGAAGCGGAGAACCCTGCGCTGTCGGCGTTGGTGCTGTCGCACAGGAAGAGGCGGATGCCGTCGTCCTTGGCGAGGTGACCAATGGCTGCGAGGTCGGTGAGCCGACCATCGACGGGGGTCATGTCGAGCTTGAAGTCACCGGAGTGCAAGATGACGCCCTGCGGGGTGTGGAACGCCGTGGCGAAACCGTGAGGCACCGAGTGGGTGACGGGGAAGAACTCCATGTCGAACGGACCGACCTGGATGCGGTCGCCGTCGCTGACCTCGATGAAGCTGGCTTGCTTGTTGACGCCACGCTCGTTGATACGGTTCTTGGCCAGGCCAATGGTGAGCGGCGAGCCGATGATCTTCAGCGGCATTTCGCTGAGCAGGTGGCTCAATGCGCCGATGTGGTCTTCGTGGCCGTGGGTGCAGACAACGCCTTCGACGCGGTCGCGATTCTCACGCAACCAGGTGAAGTCGGGCAGGACGAGGTCGATGCCGGCCATGTCGTCATCGGGGAACATCAGTCCGCAGTCGATGAGCATGATGCGGTTGTCGACTTCAACCGCTGCGCAATTGCGACCGATTTCACCGAGGCCACCAAGGAAGACAACGCGTACGTCAGCGGCCATCAGAGGGACCGTCCGAGTCCGGTCAAGACCGTGCGAGCACGATCGGTGAGGTCAGAGGGCGCAAAGCCCATGGGGGGACGGCACGGACCGACCTGAACGCCGAGCAACGGCATCAGAGCCTTGGTCGGCACCGGGTTCGGGGCGTCGTCGCCGGATTCGAACGTATAGGACGGGATCATGGAGGCATTCCTCATTCGGGCAGCGTCCACGTCACCATCGACGTAGGCGTTGATCATCTCGGACATTTCTTGGCCACACCAGTGGGTGGCCACACCAATGACGCCACATGCTCCCACCGAGAGCAGCGGCAACGTGAGCTTGTCTTCACCTGAGTAGCAGTCGACGGCATCACCGACCTCAGCGAGCAACTGCGCAGTCGAGTCGACCTCGCCAGCGGCATCTTTCAAAGCAACGATGTTCTCGACTCCGAAGAGGGAGATCAGCGTGCTCGTAGCGATCTTTCGCCCGGAACGAACCGGAATGTCATAGAGCACCACCGGGAGGTCGGTCGCAGCGGCGACCGCCCGGAAGTGGGCCTCGATGCCAGCCTGCGATGGGCGGTTGTAATACGGAGTGACCGACAAGATGCCGTCGGCACCAGCGGCTGTGGCCTTTTCGGTGAGATCGATCGCTGCCTTGGTGTCGTTGCTGCCAGCACCCGCCACCAGGTGGTGATCCGGGATGGCTTCGCGAACTGCGGCGATCAATTCGCCCTGCTCAGCGTGGGTCAGCGTGGCCGACTCGCCGGTGGTCCCGGCAACAACGACACCGTCGTTGCCGTTGGCCACCAAGTACTTCGCAAGCGCCTGGGCACCGGCGTAGTCGACCGACTCGTCTGCATTGAAGGGCGTGACCATGGCGGTCAGCACCCGACCGAATCGAGGCATCGGATCGCTCGACATCGGATCGCTCGACATCGGATCGCTCGACATCAATGGGCCTTTTCGTCAGCTCGGTTGATGCCGAGCGTTGCCAGAAGATCTTCGTGCAGCTCGAACCACACGGTGTGGTAGCTCTCCATCACCGGTTTGGTGAACCACTCGAGCTCACCAGCGGCCAACTTCTCCAGGGCGAGCACGAACCGAGGTGCGTAGACGCCGAAACGGCCGAGCAGACCAGCGAGTTCGGCACAGATCGGCTGGACGCCGTCGTCGAGCCCCTGGAGTTCGGCCATGACCGACGCGTCGTAGGCGGCGTCGGTGTGGTCGTTGAGTTCCTGTGCTGCCTGGTCTTTGACCTGCCAGCGGGTGCACACAGCGAGCATGGTGCCGTTGAGCGCCAAGAATCGTTCGTAGGCGGCGTTGACGACTTCTCGATGACCACTCGCATCGAGTTCCTCAGCAAGAAGCCGCTCGTTCTCGGCCCGACCGGTGGGTTTCAACGCCCAGCCAGTGCGACGGCCGTCGCGGAACATGGCGAACTCAGAGGTCGCTGCTTGTTCGAGTTCAGCAGTGACGACCGCCTCGTCGAGGCTGAACAATTCGGCGACCACTGATGCTTCGGCGAAACCCTTGAGCCGGAGTCCGTGTAGTGCCAACAGGGCAGGTGAAGAAGTGTCAGACATCGAGACGAGATCGTAGCAGCGGGCCTTGCACCTCCCCGGCGGTTGTTTCCACAGCCGCTGTTTCGACCAGACCAGGCCGAGATTCGGTCAGCGCCGGGCGATGCGCCGCAGCATGAGCCCGTAGATGAGGACGCTCAGCGCCGCCATCGAGAACCACTGCACGGCGTAGCTGAAGTGATCACCCTCGCCGAGTTCATCGAGCGGGACGGGGCGGGGAACGATCTCGGCCTCGACCACTGCCCCAGCCTGGTTGACCGCATCGGGCGCGACGCCGTCGACCAGGTCGAGCTGGAGCCACAAGTCAATGGTTCGCCCGGCGGCGGCGAACCCGGCCAGATCGGCGCGTTCGATCGCATCGTCGACGTTGAGCCGGGGCATTCGCTCGGCTGCCGGGTCGTGTGTCCCACCGATCCAGCCCTTGGTTCGGGTTCGACGCAGGAATCCCTCGAGCACGACCTCGCCGTCAGGAACACCTGCGGTGATCTCCGAGCGCAACACGAACCCACGATTGACCACGAGAAGCTGACCGTCGAGGGCCTCGAAGAGGGCAACCGACCAGTCACCTCCACGTCCGTCCTGGGAGCGGTTCGCCACCCGAGCCAATTCGGGAGCGACGAAACGCCCGGTGACCGAGACCGCAGTGAAGTCGAGCGCTTCGCCGAGGTCGTCGAGCGAGACGTCTCCTGCTGCGGCAAGTGCTTCTTCGATCGGGGTCGGCGCTTGTAGCGCACGAGCTTCGATTCGAGCGTTGGCGTCCTGGCGGTCGCCCAGACGGCCGAGTTGCCAGAAACCAGCGACGATGAACCCGATGATCAGGGTGAGCGCAAAGAGGTGCGACAGGATCCACTTCGGCGAACGAACGAACGTCCAATCGGCCGGGCCGGTGTAGTGCCGGCGCCGAGTCTCGATGATCTCGCCAACCTCACCTTTGCCCGGTTTGCGTTCCTCGACGACATCCACGATTCCCAACGCTACCGCCCAGCAGGGAGTGACCTCACACCGAGCCGAGTCAGGCTGGCGGGACGAGACGCAATTGCAGGAGGAGTTCGTCGAGCTGTTGATCCAGCGGGGGCCACGGGAAGGTCGGGAGCACCGACCGAAGATGTGCGATGCCGTGGATCGAGGTGAACAGGTGCGTGGCGACATCGAAGCGCTGCCGGTCGTCTCCGGTGGCTTCCAAGACCTCACCGACGAGCGTGACCATGTTGCCGAAGACCTCGAGCCCAACGGATGTTTGGGTCCCAGCGGCGGCGTCGCGATGGCCAAACAGGACGGTGTAGACACCGGTCCGAGCAAGAGCGACGTCAATGTATGCGTGCCCTTGGTGACGAAGGCGCTCATGGGGATCTGCTGTGCCCTCACTGGCTTCGTTCAGCGCCCGATCGAACTCCAGCCATGCCCACTCGAGCGCCTCGATGATGAGCGCATCTCGATCAGCGAAGTGGCGGTACACCGCCGTGGGGCTGACACCGGCGGCTCCGGCGACGGCACGAAGGCTGACCGCTTCGATCGAGCCATGGGTGGCCATGAGTTCGACCGCCGACGCCAACAGGCGTTGCTTGGTTGGTTTCTTCTCACTCATGCCTTCTCGCTCACGGCGCTGTCTCGCACATTCTCCAACTATATGTTGACGCGTGTACACGTCCTGCGTAGGGTCGCAGTTAACACCTGTCAACACGCTGTCCACGCCTTGGAGATCTCATGACTGCCACCGAACCTCTCACCAACCCCTACCTCGAGGGCATCAATGCCCCCGTCACTGAAGAGGTCACCGCATTCGACCTTCCGGTCACCGGCCAGTTGCCAGCGGACTTGAACGGGCGTTGGCTCCGCAACGGCCCAAACCCCATCGGCGAGGTCGAGAACCCACTGCGCCATCATTGGTTCGGGGGCGACGGCATGGTCCACGGCATCCGGCTCAGTGAGGGCAAAGCTGACTGGTACCGCAACCGCTGGGTCCGCTCAGACCACGTGGCCGATCACCTCGGCGAAGAGCGCCCGACTGGCCCAGCCAATGGCGGGCGCACAGCGACTGGGCCAAACACCAACGTGGGTGCCTTCGCAGGCAAGACCTATGCCATGGTCGAGGCAGGCACCACGCCCACTGAATTGAGCTACGAGCTCGAGACCATTGGTCGCAGCGACTTCGGCGGCACCCTCGCCAACGGCTTCAGTGCCCACCCGAAGTACGACCCTGCCACCGGCGAGCTCCATGCCATGACCTACACCTGGCCAGACCTCATGGACCATCTCCAATATGTGGTCGTGGGCCCAGACGGACTCGTGACCAAGACCATCGACATCCCCGTCAACGACATGCCGATGGTGCACGACATCTCGATCACCAAGAACTGGGTCGTGGTGTTCGATCTACCCGTGACCGTGCGCATGGACATGGTGACGCAGGGCTACACGCTGCCCGTGGGTTGGAACCCCGAGCACCCGGCTCGTGTCGGCCTGCTGCCTCGCTCCGCCACCGATGCCTCTTCGATCGTGTGGTGCGACGTCAACCCATGCTTCACCTTCCACCCACTCAACGCCTACGACGATGCTGAAGGCAATGTCGTGATCGACTTCTGCCGCTACGAACGTCTCTTCGACCTCGATCTCCTCGGGCCGTTCTCGCTCGACACGCCCCCGACACTCGACCGTTGGACCATCAACCCCACCACCCGCTCGGTTCGCGAAGAACAGATCGACAGCCGGGCTCACGAGTTCCCACGCCACGATCCTCGCGTCGGGTTGCAGCCTCACCGGTTCGGCTACACCGCCCTCGTCGACTACGCCAGTCCCGTACTTCACGGTGCGATCTGCAAGATCGACGTCAACAGCGGCGAGGTCATCGAGCACGACTTCGGCCCAGGACGAGGTGGCGCCGAGCCGATCTTCGTGCCCCGTGAAGGCAGCACAGCAGAAGACGACGGCTGGATTCTCACGCTCGTCCACGATCTCCCCAACGAAAGTGCTGAACTGCACGTGATCGCCGCCGACGACTTCGCTGCACCTGCCGTCGCCACGATTGCCCTCCCCCAGCGTGTACCCACCGGCTTCCACGGCAACTGGTGCCGCGACTGAGATCCGGGGTCAGGTCCCAACAAGTACAAGTGCCATCGAGGTGACGACCTGTTGTGCCACTCACTTGTACTTGTTGGGACCTGACCCCTGTTGCTGTGAGTGAACGGCTGCGCCGTTCCCGGAGTTGCTCGCTGACGCTCTCAACATCCCACCGCCAGTAGGTAGCTGAGCAACCAGCTGCCAGACTCTGGCGATGCGATTGGAGCGTGGCAAGCCGCCGAGCAAGTGGATTGCCCGCATGGTCATCGGGCTGGCGCTGATCAACGTCGCTGCTGGCTGGATCGGCGACCTGTTCCTGTCCTTCCTCGTCGAAGAGAACGATCTCGCGTTGATCGCCCTGAGCCCACGAGATCGAAACCTGGCGCTTGCCAGCATCAACCTCGACTTCATTCCGTTCTTCGTTGTCGGCTTCGTTCGCCTCGTCTTCTTCGATCCCTGGAGCTACCTCCTCGGGTTCTGGTACGGCGACCGAGCCCTGGCCTGGATGAAGCGCCGCAGCAGGACCTACGGTCCCCTGATGGACGACGCCACCGGCGGCTTCCGTCGCTACGCCGCTCCGTTGATCATCTTGTTTCCGAACAACGTGATCTGCATGATGGCCGGCGCCAGCGGCATCGGCGTCGGCATGTTCATCGCCCTCAATGCCTTCGGCACGGCGGCGCGACTGCTGCTGATCCGCCAGTTCGGCAACATCTTCAGTAGTCAGCTGAGTTCGGCCACGGGCTGGATCACCGAATATCGGATCCCGATCTTCATCGTGTCAGCCATCCTCATCGGTTGGACGATCAAGAAGGAGTTCAGCGGCGACGACTCCGAAGTCAAGGCACTCATCGACCTCGAACGCGATCGCCCCGCTTCCGACGACGACGACGGCTGAGCGGGGGAACGCCCGACGCCCCAGGGCCGAAGCGTCGCTCGGGTCCTCCCAACTTCGTCGGGTCAGCGCCGGCGACGACGCAGCGACTCGAGCGCTTTTCTCGCGCCCCGAGTGATCATGCCGTCGGGCTCTTCCCCACTGACCAGCGAGTCCGCTGCTTCTTCCAGCGACTCTTCGGTCTCACGCTGCGCAGCGCCGTGGACCACTCGACTCGTGACAAGGCCCGCGCCGATCACCACCGGTGCAGCAAGTGCGATGAACGGGCTGAAGACCACGGCAGCACCGGCAAGCGCCACTCCCCCAGCAGCACTCACAGCGGCACCGCTGGCCATGGCGGCGTTGCGACGGTCACTGATGTCGGCGCTGAGCACCAAGGCGCCCGGCTCGTCGCCAACGTCAACCGCAGCCACCTCGACACGCCGAAGCTTGCCGAGCTGACCGAGCCCCTGCGCACCACGAACAGACCTCGCCAACTTGCCTACGACATCTTTGCGCTTCGCGGCAACAACCACACCGTCATGTTGCACTCGAGGCCGCATGCCGTGGCCCACCTCGAGCAGACGCACCGCACGGTCCCGCATCTGGTCTTCCGATGCGGTTGATGACCGATGCACCGACACTCGGTCAGAGCCGATCAGTCGGTCGAGGAACGAATCATCATCGGTCCCGTCCGCCATCTGCTCGGCCAGCGCTGCGGCAACCGCCTGCGCTGGCAGGTCGACCTCGGCGGCGATCTCGGCCAACGTGGAACGGCTGAAAACGAGGTCGCGGTCTGGCTCGACGTGTGCGAGTTCAAACGCCCGCCGAAGCACAGCCTCGGTCGTCGCCGGGTCGAGACGGTGCTGAGCGGCAACCGGCCGCTGAGCGGAGTTGCCTGTCTCATGGCGGTCCTGTGCTGCATGTTGCGGCGGCGGTTCTTGTTGGGCGTACCCCCCGGACGTGTCAGACACGTGAACTCAGATTCCGAGAACAGCGTCGAGACCAACCGTGAGACCGGAGAGCCCAGCAATGCGTTTGGCGGCAAGCACCACACCCGGCATGAAACTCGACCGGTCGTAGGAGTCGTGACGGATCGACAGCGTTTGACCGGCAGTCCCCAACATCACCTCTTGGTGCGCCACCATCCCGCGCATTCGCACCGAGTGCACGCGAATACCGGCCGGACCCTCGGCACCGCGAGCGTTGGCGATGACTTCAGCTTCGGTCGGATCATCCGCCCAATCAACAGACGCTGCAGCCATGCGCTCGACGGTGCTGATTGCGGTGCCACTCGGCGCATCGACCTTCTTGTCGTGGTGCAGCTCGATGATCTCGGCGGTCTCGAAGTACGGGGCGGCCATCTCGGCGAAGCGCATCATCAGCACTGCGCCAATGGCGAAGTTCGGGGCGATCAAACAGTTCGACGAGGTGAACGAGTCACCAATCGACGCGAAGTCTTGTTCGGTGAACCCCGAGGTGCCGACGACATCGTGGATTCCATTCGCTGCGCAGAACTCGAGATTCACCCTCGCTGCGTCGGGGTGGGTGAAATCGATGGCCACATCGACCTTGCTCTGCAACAAGCTCGACGCATCGGAGCTGACCTCGAAGGTGCAACCGCTGATGCCGGTGACTTCGCAGATGTCGATACCGGAATAGTGAGGATCGACCGCAGCCACCAACTCGAGTTCAGGGTCGTCGTGGACGGCATGACACACCGCCATCCCCATTCGACCACCAGCACCGAACACCCCAACACGAGTCATGTCGGCAGGCTAGCTCCACTGGGTTTGTTCAGCAGGCGCCTTCATCGGCGATCCCAGCTGCTAGCACTGTGACAATGAGTAGGCGACTGATCCCGACCGGACCGCTTCAGAAGGCTCCGCCGCTACTCGCAGCCTTCTTGCTCGTGACGGGATGTTCCGGTCCCGACCAGGTGGCAGCACCCGAGCCGACGACAACCACCGTGACAACAGCGCCGCCTGAGAGCACCGAGAGCACCGAGAGCACGAGCGAGGCGCCGCCGGCTCGCCGAGTCCCGACGCAGGTGTCGTCGGAAACAACCCATTGGGTCGGCCACGGGTTCATGACCGACGACAACATCGAGATCGTCTGGTCCGAGGTCGAAGGAGACGACGTCGTCTACCAGATCTTCCGCTTCGACGGCATCGGCTTCGACCCGTCTGTTGTCGATCTCGCCGACCCGATCCACGAGGGCATCGGCACACTCAGCTGGGATGACGATTCGGTCGAGACGGGATCCTTCTATACCTACATCCTGCGGGTCATCGCTGACAACGAAGTCCTCGAGCGCCGGTGGACTGCGACGCTTGCCGTCACCGACACCACTCCACCGCTGGCGGTCGCCGATCTCCGAGCGTCTGTCACCGATGACGGTGTCCTCCTCGAATGGTCACCGAGTGAAGACGATGTCGAGTTCGGCTCGTATGCAGTGTTTCGCACTGATGTCGGCGACGAGCCCCAGTACCTAGGCGGTGGCGGCGACCAAGAGGTCACGTCTTTCATCGACGACCAACTACCTGCGACCGGCGAGGTCAGTTACGAAGTGTTGGCCTCTGACTTCCACGGCAACCGATCAACACCAGTGACCATCACGGTCTCTCTCGGCTGACTCAGCTACCCAAAAAGCAAAGAGCCCCGACCGAAGCCGGGGCTCTTGCCCAATCACTCAGCGTGTCACGCTTGTCGACAGAGGAGACAAGCTCAACCGTCTGTCAGCCGATCGGCGACGCCGGTTGAGGCCGGGAACCCTTCGGGTTCCTGCCGACCAAGCAGTAGAGCAACTTCAGCTGCGACCGCGGCCTCGACCGCGTCCGCCGCCACCGCCGCGGCGGCCTCGGCCACCACGATCTTCTTCAGACTGCACTGCAGCGCCTTCGGGACCGAGATCACCGAAGCCGTCGAGAGCGTCGCCCTCGTCGAAGGACATGCTGACTGCTCCGTCCTTCTCGGCGGGTGCTTCCTCGGCCTTGGCCGCTGGCTTGGACTTGGGTGCCGATTCGCGCTTGGAGCTCGAGCTGCTGCTCGATCCGCCGCTGCCTTCCTTGACCTCGGGAGCATCGCCACCGAGTCCGAGGGAGACCTTGCCGTTGGGGTCGATGTCTTCGACAACGACGTCGATGGCTTGTCCGAGTTCGAGCACGTCCTCGACCTTGTCGATGCGCTTGCCGCCACCGATCTTGGAGATGTGCAGCAGACCGTCACGGCCGGGAAGGATGTTCACGAACGCACCGAACTTGGTGATGTTCACGACCTTGCCCGGGTAGGTGGCGCCAACTTCAGCCGTGGGCGGATCGAGGATCAGACGGATCTGACGCTCGGCCTCTTCGACGATCGCTGAGTCCGAAGAGGAGATGGCGACAATGCCAACCACGCCGTCGTCGTCGACACTGATGTCGGCGCCGGTCTCGCCCTGGATGGAGTTGATGACCTTGCCCTTTGGTCCGATGACCTCGCCGATCTTGTCGATCGGAATCTCGAAGCTGATGATCTTCGGGGCGCCTTCTCTGACGTCGTCGCGAGGAGCAGCAATGGCCCCGTTCATGACTTCCAGGATGGCGAGGCGAGCTTCCTTGGCCTGGTTCAGAGCGGCGGCCAAGACGTCGGACGGGATGCCGTCGATCTTGGTGTCGAGCTGAAGGGCGGTGACGAACTCAGAGGTTCCAGCGACCTTGAAGTCCATGTCGCCGAAGGCATCTTCGGCGCCGAGGATGTCGGTCAGGGTGGTGTACTTGCCCTCGGCGTAGACGAGGCCCATGGCGATACCGGCGACGGGCGCCTTGATCGGCACACCGGCGTCCATCAGCGAAAGGCTCGAGCCACAGACCGAAGCCATGGAGGTGGAACCGTTCGAGCTGAGAACCTCAGACACGCAACGAAGCGTGTAGGGCCACTCTTCGAGCGACGGGATCACGGGCACGAGTGCACGCTCAGCGAGGAGGCCGTGGCCGATCTCGCGGCGCTTCGGGCCACGCATGAAGCCGGTTTCTCCGGTGGAGAACGGCGGGAAGTTGTAGTGGTGCATGTAGCGCTTGCGATCGGTGGGATCGATGCCATCGATCATCTGATCCATGCGCTTCATGCCGAGGGTCGTGATGTTGAGGACCTGGGTCTCACCACGCTGGAACAGTCCGGAACCATGCACCTTCGGGATGACGCCGATCTCGGAGGACAGATCACGGAGGTCGGTCGGCCCACGACCATCGATGCGAGCGCCGTCTTCGACGATGCGCTTGCGGACAACAGCCTTGCTCATGCTGCGGAAGGCAGCCTTGAGCTGCTTCTCGGAAGCGTCGTCGCCGAGCTTGGCGGTGACAGCGGCGATGACTTCGTCGCGGAGGGCGCCTTCGGCGGCTCCACGCTCGGCCTTGTCGGCAATCGACATGACCTTGATCATCTTGGCTTCGCCAGCGGACTTGGTGGCGTCCATCTGGGCGTCGGTGTAGTCGGCCTGCTTGGGGTAGTCCATGAACGGCTTGCGTCCGCCGGCCTTCTCGACCAGTTCGAGCTGAAGGGCAATGGCTTCCTTGATGTACTGCTCGGACTCGAGGAGGCCCTGGGCCAGAGCGGTCTCGTCGACCTTGGGAGCGCCGTTCTCGTAGTAGTTCCACGAGTTCTCGGTGCCGCCGGCCTCGACCATCATCACCGCAACGTTGCCGTCATCGAGCTGACGCCCGGCAACAACGACTTCGAAGACACTCTCGTCGCCTTCTTGGTACGTGGGGTGGGGAAGCCACTCGCCATCGGTGGTGAAGGCAAGACGGACAGCGCCAATCGGGCCATCGAAGGGCACGTCGGAAACCATGAGCGCTGCGGATGCGGCGTTGATGGCAAGCACGTCGTGCGGGTTGCGCTGATCAGCGGAAAGAACGGTGACCACGACGTGGGTCTCGTTGCGGAAGTCGCTGGGGAACGACGGGCGCAGCGGACGGTCGATCAGGCGCGAGGTCAGGGTTTCCTTCTCGGAAGGACGACCTTCACGACGAAAGAAGCCACCAGGGATTTTGCCAGCAGCGTAAGTACGCTCTTCGACATCAATCGTTAGTGGCATGAAATCTCTTGGTTCACCTGACATCTTGTTGACGACAGTAACCATTACAGTGGTATCGCCACAGCTGGCGATGATAGCCGAATCGGCTTGGCGAGCGATCTCACCAGTTTCTAAAGTGAACTCACGCTCACCGAATTGAAAGGTTTTAGTTACCTTTGACATATATATTACCTATAACTATTTATTTGCCCGCCAGCCCTATTGCCTTTGGGGTTTCCTACGAATACAAAACATAAACTATTTTATGCCTTGCTGTTTTAGGTGTCGGCTAGAATTCACTGTGTGCATTCGGCTAGACCCTAAAACCACAAAAGCCCTATCTTTCGATAAGGCTTTTGCTTGCTTTCATTTGAGTGAGCAGACTGGGGCTAACATCACGTTAAATGTGGCGTTAGCAATAAAAGTCATCGTCATCAAATTAAGCCTATTGATTACTTACGTAAACGTGGTCAAAAGATGGCTGCTAAACGTGTAGATCGTGATGCAAAGGAAGGTGTAGTTATCGCTTTAACTTCTCATAACCGTAATAATGGTATTATTATGCGTTTGGGATGTGAAACTGATTTCGTTGGTAAAAACGAAAACTTTTTAGCATTAGCTAGTCAATTAGGTGATATTGCTTTAACTACAAATTCTAAAGAAGAATTTTTAGCGTCTGATTTTGAAGGTATGACTGTTGCTGAAAAATTAGTTGAGCAAACTGGAGTTATTGGTGAGAAACTTGACATTACAGCTTTTGAGAAATTAAATGCTGCTTATGTTGGTACTTACGTGCACATTAACAAAATTGCTGCTTTAGTAGGTTTAACTGCTAAGGTTGATAACGCTGAAGTTTTAGTTAAAGATGTCGCTATGCAAGTAGCTTCAATGGGAGCAACGTCATTATCTTATAAAGATTTTGATCCTGCATTTGTAGCATCAGAAACTGAAGCTAGAATTGCTGTTATTGAAAAAGATAATATTGAGTTAGGTCGTTTAGGTAAAACACTTAAAAATGTACCTACTTATATTTCTATGGCGCAATTAACTCCTGAAGTTATTGCTAAAGCTGAGGAAGCTGCTAAAGCGGAATTAAAAGCTGAAGGTAAGCCAGAACAAATTTGGGATAGAATTTTACCTGGAAAAATGGAGCGTTTTATTTCTGATAACACGACTTTAGATCAAGAGCAATGTCTTTTAGATCAAAGATTTATTAAAGACGATAAGAAAACTGTTGCTGAATATGTTTCTACTTATGGAAATGTTGAAATCTCAGGGTTTAAACGTGCTACGGTAGGAATGTAATTTCCACGAAAGCATAAATCTTATAAAATTTAAACCGCTATTCTTAATTAGAGTAGTGGTTTTTTTCTGCAAATAAGTCAAGTACTTCGATTATAAATTGCTTTAGCGGACACAAGCGGGAGCGA